>Ga0315312_1000056_pt1 | contig 216626 bp, 217 predicted proteins | sample TDP7_MG_FD_203629 | JGI IMG/M metagenome (GOLD analysis project Ga0315312, IMG submission 203629) | Freshwater sediment microbial communities from Lake Towuti, South Sulawesi, Indonesia - TDP7 | ecosystem: Environmental > Aquatic > Freshwater > Lake > Sediment | place: Indonesia: South...
ACCTCGGCGGGGAAGCTGCTAGAAATGTTTAGTCTCGCCGGCTTCAAGGCAACAGAACGAATAGAAGAACCTGAAAAGATTCTTCCTCTCCTTTGTATAGTGAAAGCAGCGAAACAATGATGCCAAAGTGTGCGGCGTAAGAAAGAAGCAAAAAAGATGTTTATCTTTCTCATTAGCCATTCCGCAACATACAAAGCGTATACTCGATTTCGACTATACTCTATCCCTATATTGACTCTGATATCTAGTACTCTACCCAGTTCTATTTTAGAGCTGAAAATACTGTGTTCTGAATCCTGTATACTGCTCTGCGTGACTGCCTTTTTCTGCTCGCTGGGTACTGTTTTCGTTTGTTGGTTGGATGAACAAATAGCCAAACTTGATTGGTAGCCCGGGATAGGTTCAAATAGCATTTTAGATTATCGTGGTTCAAATCCCTTCCCCAGATTTTCATGGAAGACCCCTTCTTCGTCTATGAGTTCTGGTCTGAACTCTTTCGCCTTGAAGAATTGGTCAATGGCAGTAATCTCCTTCTTTGTGAGGGTGGCGATCACATGTTTACTGAATGTGATCGCTTGTCTTCTGACATCTTCGAAGTTGAACTCTGAAACCTTTTCTGTCTGTAGCAGGTTTCTTAAGCCGGAGTTTATTGGTATTCTGTTAATCGCTTTCTCGATGTCTATCTGGTAGAGTTTTGGTTTCCCACGCATTAGGCTGTCGACGACGGCGCATTTTCGGAAGATGGTAGGGTTCAGCTCCATGGAGGCGATCTGGTAGACGTCGAAGAGGTCCCTCGGCGTTTTCCTGTATAATAGGGCGCACCACTTGTTGGCGAAGAGCTCCTCCCTCTTAGGGGTCTTTATTGGGAAGGTTTCCTGGGTGCCTATGTGTCTGAAGTCAGCTAACGTGTCTTCTTTGAGGATTGGAATTCTCCGCATGTAGCCTATTTCGACCTTGAAGTTGTCTCTCAGACCTTGGGAGCTGTTATATTGAATTGTGATTCTGGCCAGGGGGTAGGTGGGGCTTATGGCGACATCGGCTCTCTGGTATCCCTGCCTATCAAGAAGTTCCTTAATCCTTTCGTCGATCTTGCTTCTAACCTCTCCCCAATCTTTCTCATCTAGGTGGCGGTAGTTGAGGTCTAGGTCTATAGAGAGCCGGAGGATCTCCTTTGAGTAAATGAAGGTGAGGGCTGTCCCACCGTAAAGGGATAGGCGGTGCCTAAGGAACCTTACGGCTGAAACGTCTTCCAGCACATCTGAGATCCGGCAAACTTTCTCCACGTCCCTGACGTTGAATCCGTATCTTCTGGCGAGGCTTTCGAAATCGTATCTTCTTTTCACTTAGATTCCCCTCAGTTTTTCCTCGAAGTCGTCGGGAACGTATAGGTTCCACCTGTCGTTCAAGGGGCCCTTTTCTTCATCTACCAAGTAGCGGGGGGTCTTTGAGACCGTTTCCGCGATCCTGTTCAGCAGGTGATCATTCAGGTGCTCATAGAATGGTGAGTGGTTTTTCAGCAGTTCTAGGATGTAGCCCGCTCGCCTAAATAGAATCTCTTTCTCTCTTTTCAGCAGTAGGTTGACGAGCTTCTGGAAGTTGAGGTCTCCCAGTCCTTCCAAACTCTTGAGGCATTCCTCCCATCCTCCGGCACTATCTGTTCAAGGCCCAGAGAACAGCCTTTCTCATCAAGTCCCAATCAGAACCTTGGTCATCGAATTCGTCAGCAAAGGCTACTCCATCGCGATCGCTGTCCTCTTCAAATTCGGGATGTGTGCCAATCAGAAAAACTCTGCCAAGACCATAATTAGAGGCTAGCATCGCGGGCTGATTTCCCCTGTCGTACTTGCCTAAGATTGTTACGTTAGTGTCTTTGTTCGGCATTAGTGCTGGACCCCAATAATAGAGCATCCACGTTGAACTCGGTTCAGACTCTGTTATGGGATGGGCAGAGTCCATGATATTGACCCTGCACATATTATAGTCAGGATAGGGGACAATTTCGTTATTAGGACCTTCGGCTTTGCCTGAGAATATTCCTAAGGGTATCATGGGAAGCTGAGTTCCCCGCCAAACAACTTTTTCACTAGCAAAGTACGCTCCGCCACAAATCCCAATGTAACCCCCGCCATTACGAACAAAATTCTTTACGTTCTCCTTCCCACTTGAAGAAATATCTTGGGCGTATTGATACATGTTACCGCCTGGGACGCACAGTATGCTGAAATTGGCAAGCCCTTTGTTATTAATGTACTCAGCATCGATCAATGCAACAGTGTAATTCATCCACTCAAACATCTTCCTAGTCGCCTGGACACATTCCCCGTCAGCTCCCGAGCCTGAGTATAAAGCTATGATAATATTTTCGTTAGATGAGGGGACGTTACCTCCAAAGTTGAATACGACTGTGAAAAATAGAAGCGACAAAAAAGCGCATAATAAAACTGCTAGCCATTTTGGTGATTTCCCAATCTTACTTGCTTGCTGCGTCACCGTGCACCCTTTCAAGTAATACAAGAGCGCGGTCACTAGTAAATTTATGTGTAATAGAAACCTTTTTCAATGGTGCTGGGAGGGTTGGGTTTTGTTCTCGGTTTTGCGTGCTCAATGTGCATGAAACAGATTTAAGATTGATTCCTTTTTATGTGTTCTATGCGTAATGGCATCTATTATGAAGACAAGCTTTCTGCTAATAAACTACTCAAGTGTTATGAAATAGCTCCTCCTTGGATAAAACAGTATCTTGACGCGGAAATCCAGTTTGTCATTAGCAACGTTCGTGGTGCAGGTCTAGTTCTCGAGCTTGGATGCGGTTACGGAAGAGTCATGAAAGAAATATCTCCATTTGTTTCAATGCTCTCTCAAGGCTTTTGCGGCTATACAGGGTCAATACTATAAAAGCTGGTTTCTTCTTCATGTTCATCTTTAATACGATTGGTCTTCTGGGGTTTATTACAGAGAATTTAGCTGCTTCGTGGAAGCTGGAATTTCTTTTCTATGTTCAACCAATATACTTGATGATTTATCTTCTTTATCTTATGGAGTTTATTCATAAGCAAGCTGAGATAACCAAGCCAAAGTCTTTAGTTCTTAGTATGGCAAACGTGATTATATTCCTATCTTTTCGAACGATATTTCTTGCGTAATTGCTTTATCGACTAATACATGCCAACAAACTTGAAATACACCCAGAAAAATGGGCGCGCAACTAAGGATTTAAATGTGATTTGTGTAGTTTGGCGCCGGGAATAGGTTTAGAACTGGTTCAAATTCTCGGAATTTTATAGTGATTGACTTGGGATTACCCAGTTTTCCCATATTTCTACAAAGCAGAAATGGTGGTTCAAATTTCTTCCAGGCTACAAAAAAGCTACGTTTTTTACCTTTGATCTCTGCTGGTCTTCATGTAAGATATTATAATAGGAAGCCAATATGTCAATTGGTGCTAAGATGACAAAAGGCAGCATCCCAATAAACAACGCTCAAAAATTGCTTGCAATCTGCGGTATTGTAGGTCCTGTATTGTATACGATTGTGCTGGTTACCTTAGGTCTTCTTCGACCTGGCTATAATCATGTCACGCAATCCATGAGCGAGCTTGGCGAACTCGGAGGCCCAAATGCCATAATAATGAACATAGCAGGTTTCATTTTGCTGGGTCTTATGATGATTGCATTTGCCTTTGGGCTCCACCGCGGTATTGGTGAAGGAGAAGGCTCGAAAATTGGCCCTGTGCTTGTCGCTGTTTCCGGTGTTGCGTTGGTGATAACGGGAATCTTTCCTTGCGACCCAGGCTGTGTGGACGTTTCAATAGTTGGGAGTACGCACAGTGTTTTCGCTGTGATAGCTGCTTTTGCATTGACTTTTGCTCCTCTGGCCATCTTTCAAACGCTAAAGAAAGACAATCGATGGCATAGCTATTTAGCTTACTCCTTGGTAACGACCGTTGTGGCGCTTGTATTGTCTGCTGTGTATGGGTTCAATGTTTCTGAGCAATGGAAAGGTTTGCTGCAGAGAATTTCAATGGGGGTACCGCTCCTCTGTGTGGAAGCCGCGGCAATCGTGATTTTTCGGCTCCATATCACGTCAGTGCATTCCTGCAGTATCTGATCAACCATTCTCGGAATGTCAAACAGCAGAATCAAAGGCGCCTGCTTACTTGTTATGTATATTTCTTCTGGTGTGCCTAGGCTTTGATAGCGTGAAAGCGGTCCGCTGTAAGGCTGCTCTCTAACCATCCAGAAGTACCATTCGTGGTCTTGTGCTATTTTTTCGAGTGTTTCTTTGACTTCTTTAAGTCGCATAGCTGGAGTCCTCAATGGCGCTTCTTCCTCTTTGCCCCTTCTGAGATACCGAATAAGATTAGGAAACGAGGACAGAATTGCAGGCAGAAACATTAACACCATGGTCGCCGCCAAGATCCACATGAAGACTTCTTCGGGAAGCCAGTCCATGTACACGGCGGCGTAGCACAGGGCAAGCGTGGCAACTGCTATAATCACTTTGCCGATGCTTAACGCAAAGAACCCGCGTGACCCTTCTTCTTTTGTTTCCTCAAGCTTCTGGGGTTCCGAAGGAGGCTGGTTCAGTTGTGAGGGCGGAAGGAAGGTTTCAGCAATGCTTGTGGCAACTATTATTTTTTCACGGAATCTGCCGAACAATTCTTCAAATTTTACAGCGTTCTGAAGAATCTCTTCCGTCTTGACTCCTTCGCGCATGAACTTTTTTAGTTCTCCAGCTCTCTTCTCTATCTCTTCTTGAAGAGTCTCCAGCTTTTCAAGTTCCTGTTTGAACGCGTACTGTGCTTGTGAGCTCAACGTTTCATTCTCCGGTACATGAGAAAGAAGCCAGCAGCCAACCCAATGAACAGTCCAACGTAAGATTCTACGTTGAAGTAGCCAGCTAGATAGTTGCCTAGTACGGTTGGAACCGCCAAGAGCAGAAAGTCAACGATGTCAATTTGCTTGGGAATCAACGTGTCAAGGGCTTTGGGGTCAACCCCTCTGCTGCGAAGCATGCGCCTCAGAACAAAATTCTCTGACTTTGAAGCGTCCAGATCTCTCGCCAGCTCCATTCTTGACCGAGATTCCTGCGCAAGCTCGTTTTCCAAACTTTCAACCCGTTCCTGAGACTCGATGATGAACGGAATCTTCAAAATGTTGGATAATATCTCATACTTGTCCAAGGTATGTTCACTGGAGGGAGAAGGTTCTTGAGGCATGAAAACGTGTGCTTGGCACTTGCCGAACGTTGTCTTTATCTTTCTGGGCAACGTGTACAGGTCTCCGATCAGAACTCCCTCGCTTTCTGGACCCAACCCGAAACTAAAACGGTGCTCTTCCCTAGTCGAAACGTACTCGCTTATGGGTTTAAGGTTCCCGAAGTAATAAATGATGATTCCAGAACCGCTGATCTTCTGAATTATATAGCAAAGAAGAACCCAGGTTTCTATGATATTCTCGAGAAAAAAGGAATAGATGGCATTTTCACCTCTCCACCATATGTAGGGCAAATCGACTATCATGAACAGCATGCCTATGCCTATGAACTCTTTAGAATCGACAGGAGAGATAGCCTAGAGATAGGTAGACAGGCAAGTGGGACTAGTAGAAAAGCCCAGAGCGATTATATCTCTGGCATCTCAGCAGTGTTACTCAATATGAAGAAATACCTAAAAAAAGACGCGCCAATCTTCATCGTTGCGAATGATAAATGGAACCTATATCCAGAAATAGCAGAAAAAATTGGTCTAGAAATCACTGAGATTTTTAGGCGGCCAGTCTTAAATAGAACTGAGAGAGATAAACAACCTTATTCCGAGTCCATTTTCCATATGGTTTTCTCATGAAATCCATTTTTTAGGATCAAGTATTCTGACATGACCAAAATATGTTGGGACACCCCAAGTTATTGAAGGGCGTTACGTTCATTTTATGTTGCATTTATTATTTAAAGTCTAACCAAATTTGATTGCCTCAATGCAAGCACCGACCCAATTTGAACAACCCTAAATGACCAACCCTATCTTGACCAGAACCGCAAACCGAACAATTTAGCATTCTGAACAATTGCTAACAATCAGAACAATTCTATAATTAAAAACGCTAACACAACGCATACTATAAAACAGTACTATAGTGTGTATTACTCGTGCCATGATAAAAGAGCGTGTCAGCGAAAATTGTTAAAATTGTTGGCAATTGTTATCAATTGTTGTTTTTATATGAAAAATTGTTCTTTTGCTTCCTCCAATTGTTAACAATTGCCTGATTGTACAAAATTGTCTCCAAAAATTGTTTGAAATTGTTAATTGTTAACCCCGTTTTTTAGCCATTCACAATTATCAATCCAGAACAATTCTTAACAATTTTGAACAATTGTTGTTTTCAAAACAACAATTTCCGCTTCTACCAATCTGAAGAATTGTTACAAAATTGTTGTTTAACCATACAATCTGAACAATTTTAAACAATTTCGGGCATACCGAGATAAGAATTTATATACGGAAGAACAATTTATTATTGGAGAAATTGTTAGAATGCCATATAAATGTGCCTTTAACGACGGGTTTGAGACAAAAGGAGACAAAATCACCGGATTAAGAAAGCATGTCGAACTGGTTCACAAAATGAAGTTTGGAGACTATGAAGCGCAATATCTTCCAAAGAAAGAACCTGAAAATCCACCGCCATGCATGTTGAACTTTGGCAAGATTCTGGCGATTTCGTCGTTAGCTTCCTTTGGATCAATATCGCGGTACCTAAAAAGTAAATGAATGCAAGGAAACCCCAGAGCAGATTCCTCTTCCATCCGCGCTTTGTCCAACCCAGAGCCGACAAATCCTCCTTCCAAATCTTGCGCGTCCAAACTAAAGAGATGCCTAGGAAATACGCATTATGAAGAATTGCGGTCAAGATTATTGTTTGGAGAGTCTCCAAGTATCCCATATACATCATCAGAAACGAAGGAATAGCAGAAACTGTGTAAAGTACCAGGGCTTCTAAAGCTTGCTTTCTCATCGAAGCTTCGCACTCCGCTCCAAGATTTTGAGACATTCTTCTCATTCAATGTTATGTCGCTATAGGGGTTTTATTGTTTTTGCCGTACTAGAAGACGCAAAGGTCATAGCAGATACTCCAGTCACTGTCTCCTTTGACGTCTTTGTCTCAGCCATCTATAGCTAAGAAATACTCTGCATGGCTTCTTAAGAATCTAGAAGCAAAATTCTTTATATTCTGATTCACATGGATTACCAATGAGGGCACTTAGGGTTCTCCTGTTTAAGTTAAATATTATTGACATTGTTGTTGAAATAACAGGACCATGCCAGCATATGGTGTTGTTGCTTGGTTTTCCGTCTAGACCGTGATCTCTCATTACATTTTTCAGAGTGTCGATGTCAATTTCCGTAGTCTTGGAAACTAGTTCGTTTGCTCTCTCGTCTCTCTTCTCCGTTCCCAATGTTTCTCGCACTCCCTTTCCAATCGATGATTTCGGATAGGTTCTTTTGGAATGAACAGCGTCTTCAGGAATATCAATAGGCTTCATTTCTTCGGTTTTGAAATGATTAGTATTCACAATGAAACCATCTCTCATTTCTCGAACCCCTATACGGTTACAAGATATTTCCAGTGCTCGAACATCCCCTGAGCTGTCGCCCACAAGCAGTAGGGCCCCGCCACTTCTCAAACTCTCTTTAAAGAACCTCACAGCTTCCTCGGTGGTTTCGTATTTTTCCAGTGCTTCTTGGATCAATATCGAGATTGGGACTCCTGGGTTCAGACCATCTGTAGGAAATCCTAGGTTAAAAGTTATCGTTAGTCCTTTCTCATTCATCCCGTGAGGATCTCCCGCGGACGAACACATGGTGAAATCGATGTTAGAAAATCCGTTTTCGGGCTTATTGTATCTGCCCACATAAAATGGAATGAGAGCGGTATAGAAGTCGAAATTTCTCGCTATTATGGTCTCACCAGTCTCTGACTTTCTTGGGGAAATTCCTATTGAAGTGCAACCTGTAGGGACATCGTAGCTTGGAAATGAAAGCGTCGGCTCCGATGCCAGGGACAGATAAAGCATTTTTATGTCTATGTTCGAACCTTCTGAGATTCCTCTGAGCCTCTCCGCCTGATTAGGTGCATATTTCTCGATTATTTTCTTATAGGCTTTTGTTGCCCGGTTTTTCCCTACATAGAAGAAAACTGGGGTGGGAATAATCTTGGGCTTAAGAACTTTGATGAAATCCCATTTCTTGAAGAATTCATAACAATTGTGAATCTTCTCGTTATATATGGAACCTTGTCTTAACCCCATCTCAAAATGATTTCCACTAAAATTGTCCAACTTAAGGTCATTTAGAGACAAAGACGCATCTCTCCAACAGCGCCATCAATTATGTCTAAACGTTGATTTATGCCTTGTGGGCTAACTAGGCTTATGGAACGCTAAATTCTCAATTTTTCCCACGAATTGACGAAAGAGGCTTTGAATCTCGTTCTTTTAGCTTGGCCGGCTAAAGCAAGAACTGATAATGCCGTTCGAACAAGAAAGACCTCCTTATCGCGATCTATTCTATTCCTCCCTCCACCTGGTTAAGAGGGAAGCTGCGATTATGAAAGTGGTTGCTATTGTCAGGATGATGATGGAATTGTTTAGGGCGTTTGTGGGGTTGCTATAGATCATTGCGTCTCTTAGTCCGTTGCTGAGGTAGGTTAGTGGCAAAACCTTTGCTATTGACTGTAAGAAGCCAGGCATCGCCTCTATGGGGAAGAAGGTGCCCAGAGAAACATCTGGGGAAAGAAAACAGCATTCGCAGCAGCATCGGCAGCCTCAGCCTCCTTCACAAAATGGGCTACAAGCATCCCTATTCCTGTGAAAGCTACAGTGCCTGAAGCGATGAGGATCACTGAGTAGATGTCTGGAACCGCTTTCACATCAAAGATAGCCATACCGACCACCAATATGATCGCTGTGGATAGAAAGGAGAGGAAAACGTGGTAGGTCACTATGCCCAGAATCCACTCAAGCTTAGAAAGAGGCGTTACAGCCAGCCTTTTCAAGATACCCATCTCCCTGTACTTAGTGTTAAAAGTAATGGCTCCAAACATACTTACGATGACTACAGTCATGCTGATGACTCCTGGTAGCAGGAAGTCTATGTAGTTGAAGGGCTTCGTAGCAATGCTTTCCTCACGGATATTGATGATGTCTTTTGTTCCAGCAAGGTATGAGTTGAACCCTTTAATTACGCTGTTGAGAATGCCAGCTACAGTAGCTGAAGATGGATCTGTCACAGCTGGGACCATCTTCAAGACAAGAGTCGAATTTCCATCTAGGGTCTGATTCTGAAATCCTTTAGGGATTATGAGGATTCTTGTGATGCCTTTCTCCTTTATGTAGTCAGTCACATTGACATCTTTCCCCACCTCAACTATGTTTAGGGCACCAGTTTTATTCATAAGATCAAGGAAGGCTTTGGAGATTTGAGTTGGCGTCCCGTCTGTCAGGTCCAGATTTTGAACATTTAGGTCAAACTTTGTAGTTCCAGTTTGCCTGAACATCGCACCGAACAGCAACATGAAGATGAGAGGGAAAGCTAAGGAAAAGAAGATGGTTCCTCTATTCCTCGTCCACATTCTAATGAAAAACTTGAATTCTGCAAAAACTCTTCTCACAGGAGTTCTCCTTCAACGATTCTCTTTCCTGTCAGGGAGAGGAACACATCCTCCAAGGTCGGTTCTTTGACTTGAAGGGCAGAAAAAGAGGATTGCTCTCTACTCAGGATGGCGGTCACATCTAGCAGATCTGACCTGCCCTGCAGCGGAACTAACACGTCACCGTCAGGCTCAAGCTTAGCATCTGGCCATGTAGAGTGTAGAATCTTATAGGTCTCCTCTCCTCCGCCCTTAACTATCAGCGTGTAGGAACCGCCATATTGACTGATGAGCTTATCGGGAGAATCTTGGGCGATTATTTTACCTCTATTAATGATAGCAACAGTATAAGCAAGCCTTTCAGCCTCATCCATGTAATGCGTGGTCAAAAAGACCGTCTTACCGTGTTTCCTAAGGTCTTCTATCATCCTCCAGACATCTCTTCTAGCTCCAGGGTCGAGGCCTGTTGTCGGTTCATCCAAGAAAACAAGATCAGGGTCATTAACTAACGAAATTGCGATTCCGAGTTTCTTTTTCATCCCACCCGAAAGATGCTTATAAAGTGCATCTCGCTTATCTTGTAAGCCGACCAATTTTATTAACTCATTTGGGTCACCCTTCTTTGAAAACATGCTCATGAAGTACTCTATGTTCTCCCTGACCGTGAGCAGGTCAAAGGTGTTAAAGTCCTGAGACAACACCCCTATCCTTTTCCTAATCTCCTGCTGATCCCTCCTCTTTCTAACGTCAAACCCCATAACCTCCGCCTCTCCGCTAGTAGGCTCACGAAGACACTCAAGAATCTCCACCGTGGTAGTCTTGCCGGCGCCGTTGGGACCTAAGAAGGCAAACACCTCGCCCCTTCTCACTTCAAACGAGATACCGTCTACAGCCTTCAATGACCCGTAGCTCTTAACAAGAGACTCAACCTTAATAACTGCATTCTCCTCCGACATATCCTAGATCCCCTTCAGGTAAGAGCTATTCAGGTTTTCTCCAATCTCTCTTCTATCCTTTTTAACCTTTCAAACAGGACGTTAGCAATGCTGCAAAAGCCACCAGCTAACAGCCAAAGCCCCCCAATCAAGGGCAGAGCGATGCCCGGAGAGAAGAACCATATCGCAAGACTGACACAGATTAAACCTGAAACAAAAAAGAAGTGGCTAAACGTCCACTCACCTTTGGTTAGATACTTAGGCACATTCTTCACCTCCTTAATTCAACAATTGATGGAGCTTGATATTTAAGGAGACTGTCCACAGCCTTCGAGAATCCGTAACTCCCCCACGAAAGACTTTACCCTTATGATTGCGTAATCCTCGGACGAATCCGCATATCTCCCTCATGAGCTAGCCTTCCAAAATAGTCTGAAAATTATATATTCGCAGGTTCATTTATGATTTTCTCTTTGTTTCGGTTCTTGTCAGTCTTCCATCTTCTGTTGCCATGCACTATGAGCAAGAAGTATCAAAGGAGTTCAGAGTAGAACCCAGCCTAAGGGCTTGAAGAAAACGGATGCAGCTAAATTGAACGAGTTTTTCGACGACTTCAGAGACCAAAGCATATTCAGCACTAACTGGGTCCACTATAAGGAAGGCTCGTATAACCTTCAAAGCGGGTTCAGCGACACACAATACGTGCCGGAGCCCTACTCATACTATTTAGGTGTTCCTTTCAGCACAAATGTCGGCGCTGGCTGTTATAACCAGATATCGAACACCACGAATCTTGCAGCTGGAACCTACCTCTCAGACCTATTCGTCTACGACACGTATGTGAGCACAGCTTCCCCAAAATACCTCTACAAGAAGGTGATATGAGACAGCGCAACACTCTACAGCGACGACGACGGCGAATACGAGGTTGGGAACACCTGAAACCCAAAAAGGGTCTCGTGCACGCCCTTTGTCGCAAGCTTTACCTTCCAATTCGTGTTCCATTAACCATATTATCAGAATTTGAGTGGACTGAGTCCCTCAAACTAGCCAAGCTGGCTCTGTGAAGGAGCTAGGGGCTATTTGAGTAGATTCCCGAAAGCTGAGACGAGGCTCTTTGCTCTTGAGATTCTTAGCGAAGTCGGTGGGTCGCGGTTTCAAATCCTTCAAGAGGACTTTTTTTAACGTCTAGAAACTTTTATGTGAAAATATACTGTATGAGAATTAACAATATGATCAATCGAAGAATAAGACAAAAAAGAATATGGAGATCGCCATAACAAGTACGAATACAATGGAGTGTATATTTGGTCATGAGTGTGGATGAGTTTCAAGAACATTGCAGGATGGCGGATGGCTTCGACCTATTCTACAGGCGCTGGAAGGCCATTGGAGAAGTTGAGAGATCGGTCATCTGCATCCATGGCACGGGAAGTCACTCCGAATTTTTCAGAGTCATGGGACAGGACTTGGCTGCAGATGGCGCTGAAGTTTATGCTTTAGATCTCAGAGGTTTCGGAAACTCAAAGGAGGAAGACCTGCCGAGAGGAGACACGAGCGACTTCAAGAGACACCTAGAGGATGTGAACGAAGTAGTGGGCTTCGTCCGGAAGAGTCATCCGGGAAAAAAGGTCTATATGTTTGGCCACAGTATAGGAGGATGCTATACTCTCTGGTATGCCGCAAATCATCCTGATTCTCTCGATGGAATAATACTGGCAGCGCCAGCTGTGGTATTAGGATCAGGAATATCAGGAAGAGACTACATTCGATTCCTCTTCTTGCTCCTCTTCGCACCCAAGAAAATGTTCGAGCCCTACAAGACGCTGCCTCCGGACGAAAGAGACAGCGAGGAGGTAAAAATCACGCTTCAAGACCCACTGAGCACGACAAAGCTCAGTATGCGCTGGTTAAGCGGTGCAGGGAGAATCTTGCAGTATAAAGCCCTGCAAAATGCTTCACGAATAGAGAAGCCTACTCTCATAATTCAAGGGGAAAGGGACAAGACGGTTCTGCCGAGCGGAGCCAAACGGCTCTTCGAGAGCTTGGCAGCCAAGGATAAGTCCATTCAAACCTTCCCAGACGCAGACCATTACTTTTATCATGCCCTTTTTCTGAAGGCAACCGGAAGGCATGACCTGGCGAAAAGAAAATTAGTGACCTCTGTAGTCAGGGATTGGTTGAAGACCCACTAAGCTTCATCGTTCAATAAACGGCACGACAGAGCAAATGAAGAATATGAAAAAGGCCTGTCCTTGGATAGACAGCGGAAAACCAAGAATTTAAACCAATATGCGAATCTAGCCGGATGTTCTAAGATTCGCTGATTTCTGTTTCGTTTCCTAGGCCGTTTCGACTGCAGATCCAAAGGGGGGATAGCTTTGCTATGTGGACTCAATGGTTTACTTTCGAAGATGGAGTTCTGCCAATTGAAACTTCCATACACCTACCTATCTTCATTGTTCTAAAAACCTCAAATATCGGAACATTCTAGGCCATTCCCCGCAAGAATATAATTTCTTTTCACTCAAATAACAGAGTGGAGTAACAAAAGCGTTTGCTTCAGCCTTTACCTACATGAAGTATTTGAAATACGAGGATATTAAGACTACAATTTTTATTATGGCGGGTTACTTGATTTGAATGCTAATATTCTTTAGCTAGTTTTTGTATGGAAGGAGGCTCGTCCTTCCTTTCATTCCTAATTGTTTTGAGGTCCTCTTCAGTAAAGTTGTCTACTTGAACTAAAATGGGGGCGAAAGCGTCGGCTACGCTGAAATATGCTTGACCAACGTTCAGTTTTGATAATCGTTGGATCATCCGGTCTTCCACCATAGCACAGGAATCTCTTATGGTGTTTTGGTCTTTTGGGTTGACTACTCTGAGGGAGATGAGAGAGTTGCATTGAGATAAAGCTATGTCATCCATCCTTCTAGGAGTCTGTGATATGCCACAGAGTCCTACTCTAAACTTTCTTCCTTCTTGGCTAATCATTCTCAGAGTACTCAGGGTAGGTGCGTCTTGAGCTAGAAAGTTGTGGGCTTCTTCGATAACCAGCCAAACGTAGGGTTTTTTCTCTAGATCAGGCTTCGAGGTTTGTTTTCTCGAGTTTATTACGTAGGACGCAATTACTTGAACCGCCTTAACTCTGTCGCTTAGCGCAGTCTTTCCGAACTCAATTATCGCTATTCCACCCTCATTGTCGATCATTTCTTGAACTATATTCCAATGCTCATGCCCTTCCTCTTCGAAGATTATCGATCGATAAAGATCGTCCATTCTTCTTTTGAGAGCGTCCAACGTATTGCTGAAGATCGGGGTACGATACCCACCCACAACCACTTCGATGTTTCTTCTCTTGATGTTTCCTCTCTTGTCTTCCGTGAACGTGGATTGGTAAAGTTGATTGATTGCTTCGGAAAAGCCTAATTTGTTCTCTCTGGCATACTCGATTAAAGTGTCAAAGAAAATCCTTTGTGCCTCGGACGTTGGTCCTTCTGGAAACAAGATTCCGAAAAGTACATTTGGATCTGCTTCTAAAGGAGCGATAGGCGTTGTAAGTCGTGGTAGTCCCAAATATTTGTCGAGAGAGTAGACTGGGATTCCGGCCTTCTGAAAGAGTTCGTATTCTTCGTGGACGTCGAAGACGAGGATCGCGAACTTTCCTTTAAGCCTCTCTTCGTTTACTTTCAGCTGGTGCAAAATCTTCTTTATTAAGGTTGATTTCCCGCTTCCCGTAATCCCGAGTACGGCTGTATGTCTTTCTATTACCTTTTCCATGGGTATCGAGAATGGGACTTGAGCGTTTTGCTGGTCAATCTTGCCAACGGTAAGCGGTGTAGCCGTGCTTGTTATCTGTTGGAGCAGCCTTTTGATTTCGTCTTCAGTGGCAAATCTTATCTCTTTTGTTGGTTCGGCTGGTCTGCGGGGTAACGCCATTCTTCCGTCTGGATTTATCTCGACGAGAGAGAAAGCTTCGCCCCAAAGTCTGTAACCTAGCCTATATTCCCGTAGGGTTTCTGATTTAGCAGTTCTGAAGTGTTGTGGTAGATTTGAAATGTCTTCATATTTCAGCCTTTGGACCTGTGCCAGAAGCTTTCTGTCAGCCTCGTCAATTACCATGAAGTCTCCTACTTTCACGGATGTTTCCATTTTCTCATTGACTTCGAATGCCAGTAACTCGTTGTCTGACTCGAGAACCCAGCCTATTACAGTTTGGCTCATCTCGTGTGAACTGCCTCCCCTACTTCTGGTCCGAAGAAATCTGTTAGGTATGGATAATGCTTGTTAACTATATTAAGGATTTCATGATGGATCCATTCGCTGTCACTCATAGTTACCCGGGTAAGGGCGTCTACGCAGGCTAGCGGGTAAGGATAGCCTAGCCTTCTTATGGGCATCATTCTCGGCTCATTTACTTCTACAGATGCTTGAATCAGTGAGAATATTTCCGCAAATTCTAACGGATTCCTCATGCTCTCATCTTTTATTGGGATTTCTACACGATAGGCTCTGCCATTATCGGTAAAGCGAACCAGCAAAAGCCATACGTATGGAGGAGCGGTAACTACGTCTCGATCAATTATGTCTTCATCCGCGAATTCTATTGGGTCTGCTATTACGATCTTGCCTTGAAAGTTTTCTCGAGCAGCCCTTTCAACTGTAGGTAGATGTCGGACTCTACTATCTTTTGAGATTGCCACAATCTTTACCCCTTTTTCAAGAAGCTTCTGTATCTTCGTCTTCATCCACTTACCGTCAATAATTCTCTTCTTGTTGACAAAGAAACTTTTTTGTGATGGAGAACGAGCAATAGATCGATACATGTTTGCAATGGAGCCGTCGAGGAGAAGGAGTGGTTTCTTATCTATATATTTCTGAGCAGCAGCCACTGCTGTTTGAAACTCGATTGAACATCTAATGTAGTCGTTGATCTTTCGTATGCTTTGCTTGTAAATGGTTAATGCGGAAATTTGGTCCTTAACATCTGGTAGAGTCCACTTTCCCGGATTGTTCAAGCTCCCACACGTCGCTACTGCGTGGGCAAAAGACGCTGAGATCCACTTGAAGTGGGTTGCTCGAGACCCACCGTCTACTGCTAATATGGGTATTTCCTTGGATTCGGGAGAAAGGTTGGGCGAGACCAGCACTGGCGGATTCTTCATGTTTTCGTTCAGTAAATCGGGTCTTGTTTCTGAGAAGACTCGCATCGCCTCATTTATCCGTGTAAGAACATCGTCGATCTGTCTTTCATAGAGCGGGAATAGAGGCATCAGCACCACCTATATTACGATAGAGGTTCCGTCTTCTCTCATCTGAACCTCTTTTACATTGTCTGCTACTGCGTTGAAATCGTCCAATTGGGAAACTACAATTATCTGTCGGATTTCTCCCCATTCAGAAAGCCAGTTAACGAGGTTTTCTCTGTGACCTCTATCAAGGTATTCAGTAGGTTCATCATAGATTAGAAGCGGTATGTCTCCAGCAAGAGCCTTTGCAAGCGCAGTTCGAAAAACAAGCGATATAAGGGTTTTTTCTCCTCCTGAATATTGTTCAATTGAATAACTTCGACCTGCCTCGACAACGTTCATTTCGTAGTCGCTTGTTATCTCTAAGCTTTCGAGACGTTTCTTCCTTTTTATATCCATAAAAATCTGTTGGGCTTCAACGTTTACTGAGTCAAGGAACTGTTGTCTTAGAATTGGTTGAGATCCTCGGAAGGCTTGGCGTATTACCCCGATCAAGGCAAGTATGTTTCGCCACCGATTAAGGCTCTTAGTCGTTTCCATGAGTTTCTCTTTTTTATCTTTTAACTCTGTAATTTGTACTTCAATGCGCTTAAGTTCTCCACCGAGTCTGGATTTCTCATTGTCAACTTCTTTGATTTCTTTCTCTAACTCTTCAAGATGCGTTTCTAACTGTTTTAGACGGTTCTTATCGAATTTGCATCTTAGGTTTTCCAGCTCCCCCGCAAGTTCGTTACATTTTATCTTGCACTTCTCTTCTTGAGGTGCAATCTGCTCCATTCTCGTTTGAACTGTCCGTTTTGCTGCAACTTTTTTGTCTAGTTCTTTTAGTTGACCTTGCCGCCTTAAGAGATAACTCAGTTTTTCATCCAATTCTTTCACAGATGTTTTCTTCTTCTCTATTTTTTCGGCTTCTATCTCAGCATTTCTGAGTTGTTCGACAAAGTGATCGAGATTCCTATGCAGTTCTTCTAGCTCCTTTATCTGCTCATCCAGCTCCTGTACGTCACTCTGGAGATTTCCGATCTGTGAAGCTAATGACTTCAGATCGTCTCTTTGAGCTTGGAGTTCTTCAACTTTTCTCTTAAGCCCTTGTAGTATCTCTTTCCTAGTGGTAAGGTCCTTCTTTCTTTTCGAAATATCTTCTTCCAACTTCTTGGTCAACGTTTCAGCATAGTCAGATTTGATCTCTTGAAGGCAAGTTGGGCAGCTTCCTCCCTTATACTCGACGACATTTCTGAAGGTGGTCTGCAGATGTTTCAATTCAGTATTTATTTCTGTCAGTGTGTCCCGGGTTTCTAGGTAAAGTCGATTCTGTGAGTCATATTGGGCTTCCACATCTTTCAGTCCCTTGACTTTCTCGAGAATGTCACCGAGCTCTTCTTTTCTACTTTTCAGACGGGATATACGTTTGTTCCTCTTTTCGATCTCTTTCTCAAGAGCATCAATCTGGGTTGTAAGGTTCTTAGGGGAAACAAACTCTTTGAGAAGCTCTTCTATCTCCGCATTTATTAGACCTCTCTCTTTCTCTAAATCATCCATCACTAATATTTCACCACTGATTTTCTCAATCTCTTTTTCAGCCTCTTCAATCTCTCTTAACAGTTCTGTGTTGCTCTTCAGTTCACTTTGAAATTTCTCGAGACGGGTATTTTCCACTTTCAAAGAGTTTTTCTTTTCTTCTATCTCGTTTTCAATTTTCTCGAGAGTCTCTTTCTCCTTTTCAGACCTCTCTTTGTCTTTCTTAAGGGCATCCGCCCTTTGCCCTAGAGCGTCAATCTTACCTCTGTTTGTCTCTGCCTCTGCCTCTAAACCGGGAAGTTTCTTAACGTCCTCTTCAAGATTCTTTCCTAACGTCTCGAAAGTACTTCTATTTCCTTCAGCCCAAGACACTAGTTCTGCACAAGTCTTGTAGCAATTTTCCAAGTCAATTGTTCCAATCAGTTTGTCTAGGTACTCAGCTCTTCTTTGACCTGTTTTCAGAACGATTTCTCGGAGTTCTCCCTGTCTAAGGTAAAGTGTCTCTGAGAACAGCCTATCTGAAACACCGAGAATGTCAATAACATGTTTGGTTACCTCCTCTGATCCTGTTATCACTGTTCCGTCTGGAAAGTATATTTTCGTGGCGTTTCCTTCTGTGTAGCCTCTTCTTTCTCCACCTTTTGTCTGTCTAATTCGCAGGGTTCTCTGAAGTTGGTAAACGTTTCCATCTAATCCTTTTATCCTGATTTCAACTCTTGCGTAGTTTTTTCCTCTTCGAACTGCGTCAGCTAGATTATATGGAAGATTGCCATAGAGCCCATACATGACAGCGTCAAGAAAACTGCTCTTTCCAGCTCCATTATCCCCGTAAAGAAAGTTTATCCCTGGCGTGAATTCGACGGGGGGATCGACCAGTTCAAATGGCCGCCAATTTATGAGTTTAACCTCTAACAGCACGCTCGATCTCCTCCTTTACCTTACCAACTTCGTTTCTGTTCAAATAGCCGAAGAGGGTGATTGTTAAGTTTGATAGTGAAATTGCTTCTTTTTCGTCAATGATGTTTTCTGCGAAGTATGTTTGTATGGCCTTCTCAGGTGTAACTCTGCCGGAAGTTTTAGCATCTTTGAGTATAGTCGGATAGCGTAGATCGTTTACTACTCGAGTTTTCAAAGTCTTGTCAAGAAGCTTGCGGAAAAGGTTCGAGTTAAGTTCCGATCGACGGCAACCTCTTTTGAGGTAGCCCTGAACTGTCACGTTAAGTATGCTGCCATGCATGTTGAACTTTGGCAAGATTCTGGCGATTTCGTCGTTAGCTTCCTTTGGATCAATATCGCGGTACCTAAAAAGTAAATGAACCATTTTCCGAGTTGTAACTGGAAATGAATTGATCTCAGGAGGCTTATGGTCCAAATTAACAGCCAAGAAACCTTTGGTCTGTTGAGGTCTAATTTGGCAGTCTCCCGTTTGCATGTCGAAAATGTGGGTTTCAGCGTCATCAAGATCCCAGCTTTCTATCGATCCGGGATAGTAAGCTGGAAGATCTGGATGTTTGATGTTGTGTGTATGGATGTGACCTAATGCATAGTAATTTACATGCCGAAAAAGGTCTTCGAAGAAATAGGCTGAGTAGAAGGGCCATGACTTATCCTTAACTGGAATCTTGTCTAAAGTCTGATGAAACATGATAACATTGTAATCTGCCTGAGGATCAATATCTTTCCTGGTCTTTTCAATCTCATTTTTGATTTGACTCTCCGGGTAGCAACCTACGCCAACAATCCGTATCCTTTTTCCATCCACTTCAAGATCAGTAAAGCAGTCTTCTCCCTCAAGATACGTTACAGATCCCCTGTCGGCAAGAAGATGAAGATAATTACCACCTCGTTCTCCTATCGATGCGTCATGGTTTCCTCGAGAAACAATCACAGGTATGCCAGCTTTCTGTAACCTTGAGAATTCGTGAAACGCCCGTCTAACAGCCATAGCAGGGGGCAATCTATAGTGGAAGACATCCCCTGAGATCAAAACGAATGAAAAGCCTTTATCCAGAATAGTGTCTACAGCCTCTGTGAAGGCTTTGTTAAAATCTAGAGCACGTTCATAAAGCCCGTATTGACGATAACCTAGATGTAGATCAGCCAAGTGGGCAAATTTCATGTCCCGACCCCCATGAATCGACAATATTTGGTAATAAAAATGATTATCACGGTTGAACCTTTATCTTTTTCGACACAAAACCTTTTCTTAATTCCTTTTCAACATTTCAATGGCATTCGTAGATAAAAAAGGCATTAACGATTTTTTCGAATGTAAAGTGCACCTGGTTGTGCCTGTTGCTAGAAAAATCTCATTTATTGATATCGGAATGTTGATATGGGCAAGAATCACCGAAGGCATTTCTTGATCGACAAGAACATATTTGTTCAAAGGAAGAATTATCATGTTTTGCCAGAAAATCTACAGGGATGCTCAGAATCTTGAATGTGCTAAGAGTAAATATTCTTGTTCATCCTAAGTTGATAGACAAAATGAAAAGAACTTAAAATTTAGAGAGAAGAGATGTTGCCCTATCCAAGATTCAGACCTATCCGCTTTTAGAGTCTTCTCCTTATCATGATGAAGACAGAGATGCTTAGTTTAGTCATTCTCTCTAACCAAAAAGGAGATCCCTCCATGATTTTGTTATGTTTTCGTGCTTAAAAGTTCTCAGGATTCTGGCTTTTTGTGGAATATTTGAAGGACCGTGACTTCATAGTTGTTAAAAGGTCGGATTTGGAGGCCATCGTGGAAGAAATCAAGGCTCTGAGGGAGTTGGTCGTTAAGGAGTTCCGTTCTGAGCCTCCAGAAGGGAGGAAACGGCCCGCTCAAGCCTCTCAAGCCGTTTGACGATCTCCTTCTCTCTCATAACCTTTTCTTGCTCAGTTTTCGCCGCAGCTTCTCTATCCAGGATCAAGCCGCAGAAACTGCATCTCACACTGTCCGGCTGGCTTCTACTACCACATCTCGGGCACTCTGCAAGCTTGAGGACGACCTCGGCTTTCTCATCCTTCCTCAATCCGTGGAGTTCCAGAACCGCTTCTTCCAGGTCTCTTGCTGAGAAGTGAACGTACCGCCTAGCCATCTTTGAGCCTTGAACCCAACCAGCATAAAGCTCCAGCCTAGACTCTGTGAAGACCTTAGCCAGGGCTGTGAGGCTGGAATGCCTGAAGAGATACGGCCAAACATCCTTTCTGACCCCAGCCTTCTCAGCCAATCTCTTCAGGATCTTCCTGAAGTAGTGGTAGCCCATGGCTTCGCCTTTGGAGTTGTTCCCTATGGAAGCCCATAGAGGCGCTTCGTGATCGCTACGCTTGGGATGTTTCTCAAGCCATTCCAAGAGCGGCTTGTAAGAGACAACTAATGGTATGCGTTTCGTCCCAGTTTTTCCCGCCACAGCTATGAGGCAGTAGTCCTGCATAAATTCTACGCTTCCAACCTTCATGTTGAGGAGCTCTCCAGGCCTGAGGGCAGCCTCGAAGAGGACTGTGACGAGCGCCCTGTCGCGTTCATTCTCTGCCGAGCCAAGCATGGCGTTCAGCTCATCCAGGGTCAGGAGGGATTCAGGCGTAACCCTCACGTCCTTTCCGTCTACCTTAACAGGAAACCATGAAACCTCCACTGGTAAAGGCGTCTTCTTACCGCAACTACCAAACTTGGCATACTGCACAAGCTTTCTGACAGTAAGCCTCAAGTCCCCTTTAGTGGAGGATTTGTAGGGTTGACTGTTTATCCAGGCGACAACCCTTTCAACATCGCTTCTCGTAGCCTTCACAGGATCAAAAACGACATTCCTCATCAAGGCGGAGATGTGGTTTGCGTACTTCGCAACCCTGCCGGTTGACAGCCCCAAGGCTACCATGTGGTCTAGGAAGCCAAGCAACAGCCTGCTGCATTCGTACCTCGAGAGCCTACGTTTAGCGCTCTCAAGCCTCTCAGAGTAGCCGTAGATGTCAGACATTCCACTATTCTGATGTTGCGAGGATTTAAGAGGCTGCTTTGATGGAAGGGCACCATAACTTGAGGTATTAGTGCTCCGGCCGGGATTTGAACCCGGGTTTGCGGCTTTCTTCTACCTTATTAGGCAACGAGAGGCCGCCATACTTGGCCGGACTATACTACCGGAGCGCTAAGCTGTATGATTACCACGATGTTAATTTGTCTTTTCGTTGTGAGATTCAAGAAAGAGAAACTGGAGAAAAGCTTCGCTTTTGGGAGCATCTTGGGCTTGAACATCTGTTGTATCCTCCTTTTCATTGGGTAATGCGGTCCAATGACTAGGAATAAGATTGTTGAAATGTTTGGAAAGCGAGTCTGACAGAACATAAGTGATAAATCATACATCAATCGACAAGATTAATAGGGGGGTGAGATTTTTTTAGGAGAGGTAAGACTTTTGCTCCAAAGAACTTTATAAATTTTGTTTCATCTGGGCTTGAGCTGACAAAGAATAATTGGTTGAACCCAGCCCCGACATATCTTTCCAACCTCTCGATGAATTCATTGACGGTCGTGGCAACTATCCACCTCTTTGCTATAACCTAGTTCCCAACAAACTTTCCATGCGTCTCAATTTCCCTTGGATCAGATATGTCATATTTGAAGAATATAGGCAACATGCAACCAGCCCAGAACCTGCATGCCTTCAATGCTACATCATAATCCTCATCATAGGAGACAAGCATCTCCGCCACTTTCTCAAGGCGCTCAGGGTCTCTACCAGACTTTCTGGCGCCGTCCTCAAAAGCACTGAACAGCTTCTCAGGCTGATCCGCAGCTCCAATCCCCAGTAGAATTCCATCAGCGAGCCTACCTGCCAGCTCTGCGACTTTGGGTCCTCCTGCAGCTACATAGATCTTTATGTGCGTCTTAGGCTTCGTGTACAGGTTTGCCTTCCTCAACGTATAGTATTTGCCTTTAGAGCTCACGAAGTCCTGGTTCCACAATTTCTTAATCACGACCATTGCTTCCTCCAGCATCTCTAAACGTTGCCTCGGAGAGGGCCAAGTGTACCCCAGCGGCGATTCGTTCAAGGCTTCTCCAGCGCCGAGGCCAAGGAAAAATCTGCCCGGATACATATAATCAAGGGTTGCGAACGCCTGGGCAACAAGCGCCGGGTGATATCTGAGAATAGGGGCCGTAACTGCGGTACCGATCCTAATATTCTTAGTTCTTTCGGCTGCAGAAGCCATCCACGTCCAAGCAAATCCACCGGCAGCACCTGTGTGAGCCCATGGGTGGAAATGGTCGCTTGTCCAAAGCGTTTCGAAACTATACTTATCTGCCAAGGTTGCGTGTATAAGAAGCTTGTCAGGCTGGTATTGCTCGTGGCATGTTTTGTAGCCTATTATGAGAGGCACATTACCATTCCTCGACTTCTCAGCATTTCATCGCTAACTTTTATTGTTGGTGAGCATATATGTGTTGACTCACAGTGGGTACATGATAATGGAGTTCAATCCCGGCTCATGCTCAGACGAATCTCTGCGGCGAGCCGCCCAATACTTGCAGAGGCTTCTGTTGGGTAAACAGAGTCTGGAGAGTGTTCAAGTTTTAAATATCATGAGTTTGAGAACAATTGTTGAAGGTGACTATAGAAATGAGTAGTGTGATGAGGCACAGGCTGACTGATCTGGAAAACAGCGGTAATCCCATAAAGGTTGGCGTTATTGGCGCGGGATTCTTCGGTTGTTCAACAATAGGGCAGGTTTCTCGAATTCCTGGAATCACCATTTCCATGATAACCGATATTTACGAGGATAAAGCGACTCGCGGGTTTGTAAGGTTCGCCCGTCGAAAGACTCAGGAAATAATAAAGGTGAACGATGCTGACACAGCGAACCACTACATAGAGAAGAACATTCCCGTAATAACGGAAAATAGTGAAGCATTGATAGAGAGCAATGTAGACGTTATCCTCGAATCTACTGGCGTGCCGGAAGTGGCGGCTAAACATGCTTTCGACGCCATAGAAAGTAGGAAGAGTATTGTGATGGCGACTGTTGAAGCTGAATGCGTTGTTGGACCCCTACTATCCAAGATGGCAAAAGAGAAAGGCGTTGTCTACAGTCAAGCCTACGGAGACCAGCCGGCTCTAATATGTGAGCTCTATGATTGGGCAGTGTCCTCAGGGTTCAAGGTTGTAGCCGCAGGAGAGGGGACAGCTGCGAGGCTTGAATGGAGGCATGCGACGCCAGATGATGCGCTTCAAAGATTCGGTTTTACACAGGAAGAGATCGGGCGCCTAAGGATGAATCCGAAGATGTACAACACCTTTCTCGACACGACCAAATGCGCCGTAGAAATGGTTGCTGTCTGCAACGCAACGGGGCTGAAACCAGATGTCAGAGGAATGCATTTTCCACTGGGCTCAGTAAGGAATGTGCCAAAGCTTCTAAGCTTAAAGAAGGATGGGGGCATTCTGGAAAACGAGGGCATCGTCGATGTCATCACCCGTGTTCGCGCAGACGGGAAACGTATTAGAAACGACATTCGATGGGGCGTCTTTGTTGTAGTCACCAGTGACAGCAGAGATGTTAGAGGGCTCTTCAGGACATATGAGGCACCGAGAGGCGGAAGAGGGAAAAATGCTCTGGTTTACCGACCATACCATTGGGCTGGCCTTGAGGCATCAATCTCGCTAATCCGTGCAGCACTATGCCATGAACCCACTGGGGCTCCATTGCCATCTAAGCCTTCAGCTGAGGTGTTAACCGCATCAAAGAAGCAGCTGAATCCGGGAGACATTCTCGATGGAGGAGGAGGCTACGCAGCATACGGGCTTGCGGAAAAGGCGGAGACGGCTAGAACGGAGAATCTATTGCCCCTTGGGTTAGCTGAAAGTATCCGTGTTGTCAAGAAAGTCCCGCCGGATTACGTAATCAGGTACGACGATGTTGAACTAAACGAGGAATCTTTCCTCTTGAAGCTTAGACGAATACAAGACAAGACTTTCTATTGAGCTTCTGCAAAGCTCTGAAAATCATGGCTCATCTCTCCTTCAAAAAATTAAAGCGGAAAACTTACCCATCATTATGTGGGACCACCGGGAAACAATTGGTCCCCGGAGACCATGCTCTACAAACTTTGCCTTCAATTAACTTACCGTAATGTTGAACGCTTTTGCAGCTGTCTTTCCAAGGCACCATTCCAGCTCTTCATCGGCAAGATCCATAGTTCTATATTTCGCCAATTCCGACGCTGCATTTTCCCCATGATCAGAACCGAACATGAGCCGATTAGCACCGAGAGTTTTGCAAAAACTGCGAATGGTCGTGCTTGGCAACCAGCTTGTTTCCAAGTATATGTTTGGGCAGAGTTCCGCCGCTAAGGCGGCTTCACTAGAATAAATGGCACTCCCTGAATGTGCCAGAACAATCTTCAGATCAGAGAACTTGATGGCTATTGGGATCAATGCGGACGGAAGCGCCCAAGGAACCCCAATCCCAGTGTGAACCATGACCGTGATCCCCAGGTCTAGGGCTGTTTCAAACACTCTAAATCCAGCCGAGTTTAGAGGATTGACGGCGTGAGCAAGCGGGTGAAGCTTTACGCCTACAAAGCCTAGCTCGTTTACGCATCTCTGCAGTTCTTTGGAGTATTGTTTTGGGGGAAGATGAGGGTTAGGATTCGCCATCCCAAAGATTCTTCCAGGCATTATCTTCGAGAGGTCTGCGATTGAGTTGTGTTGCCTTGCAACTGTCTTCAAGTCAATCGCTGTGCCAGGTTGCACGATGCTTATGTCGATACTGTTTTTCTCCATGTTCGCCAAAAGCTTTTCAAGAGTGAAGTCTTCTTCGAAAACATAGTCGTAGCCGAGGTGGGTATGGGCATCAACAATCATTGACGACCGATCTCTCCTTTTTCGCTTAACGCCCTAATATGTGGATGTGAGGATTTAAGAGGCTTATCATCCGGTTTTTCATCCTGAATGCGCTTTAGAAAAGCTTTTCTTTCAGGGCTTTTTCTATGTAGCACGCCGCCTTTTGACTGCCAAAGCAAGTCTTACGGGTGGAGATAGGTTTCACTATATACTATATATACTCTTCTTGCGATGCCCTCCAAGTGACACCGAACAAGTTTTTAAAGTGGAATGTTTCCCCAATCGTCATGAATGTTTCCTTCATATCCGGCTTCATCGATTATAATTGGCTTTCTATATTTTTCGGACCAAGCAATGACTGTTGAGTAATCAAGGTCCTTGTATTGAATGCTTGCATTTGTAACTCAAGGCTTGCTATGGTCACAAAACTCTACGCAATTATGACTGAACTCAGATGCTTGTATGGGTCTCTTTGTTGGATAATCTGGAAGAACCAGTCCCAGTCAGCTTTGGCTCCACTTTTCATAATATCATACTCGTTGGCAAGATACCACCAGATGTTTCAATAAAAAGCCAACCAAGCGACTGCGTACCTTAGATACCTTTCATCAGATGCAGCATCCATGCAAGCATATCACACTGGTCATAGGGATGAAACAGAAAAAGAGGGGGCTTGCGGGAGATATCACCATAGTGAATAAATCTAACCCCATTATACTACTAGAGCCCATTTTTTTAAGTTCACTGTCATGTTGATTTGCTTTACAGTTGCAGAACCTTGAGAAAATATAAGAGGAAAATTTTCTTTGATAGCTGGCTAGCTAACCCGAAGAGAAATAGAAAGAGCCAGATCGTTTCTTGAACTTACTTGCCTAAGATCTTTTCCGCAGCTCTCTTGATGTCCTCTGCTTTCACGGTTTTTCTTCCTGCGTGCATGGACCAGTCAATGGCTTCTTTTCCGATCTTTACGCCTATCTCTTCGAGAACTCTACCCATCTCTTCGGCAGCTGACTCGCTGACTCTTTCGGCCCCCGCTTTCTTGCAAATTCTGTGCATGGCAGCTATTGCGAGTTCACCCAACAAAGATCCCTCTTTTTGGTGTCTTATCTCTAAACACGTTTATTAAAAACTTTTCTATCATTCTCTTTCAGCCCCTCAACTCTTATATATGACCTTCTAAGAGATTCGATAAAAGGTAAACAATAAAAGGAACACAATGCAGAGAATTTGATGCAGTTAGAGAGCAAGCTATAAAAGGATGCATGCGATTGGGAGCCGTACGTTCAGAGAAGGTCAAGAAGGTTGCGCGCGAGCTTTTTAGGAGGTATCCTGACAAGTTTACGACAAATTTTGAGGAAAACAAAAAGTTCATTGAGTCGTTAATGAACGTACCTTCAAAGAGATTGAGAAACACGATTGTAGGTTACGTGACACGGTTAGCCACTCTATCTCAATCTGAGAAAACACCACAAGGAGAGGGCAGCTGAGCTGCACCTATGAGAGATGGACAGGATTAAACATCCCAATCGAGTAGGCAGGATGTCGGAAAGATGCGGGGGGCTTATGAGCCGCGGTGATGGTGGACGATTACCGTAGGGGTTGGGCTTTGCGTTATATTAGGGAGGCGACAGACCAGCTGAAAACATGCCGACAAGTCGCCAACTCTATCAGCCTCATTGTAGACGCGGCCAGAAAGGCTCAAGCCGCAATATACTTCAGCCTGGGGGATCCTTCATCCATCGAAAGTATTGTCAATGAGGTCTCTGATGGAGCAAAACCTGTAGAAAACCCAGTCCTGCGATGTCTGGTCGAGATTGAGCGCGCGCTTCAGAGGATTGAGAGCTTACCCGCCTCAGCCGGGGAAGAAGCCCTAAAAGAGGCTGATGAGATTGTACGAGTCGCCTCTGGGATAGTCGATTTACTTACTTCCGAGGATTAATCGTTTCTACAGGTCATCTTGGTGAACTAGTGGTCTCTTGAAAGAAGTCCATAAGTTTTTTCGTTTCAATTTCTCTCAGCATTTCAGTACATTTTTTCGGGTCTAGGAACTTGAAATCTAATCCTAGGCTTACCAGGAGTTTCTGAACACCCCTAGCTATCTGAGGAGCCACGAGGATGCCTCTGACTTCACGGTTCGCTTCAAGCTTCAAAGATCCGACGTATTTTGCCAGTTGCAGGGCAGCTTCTTTTCCAGCCGTTTTCCGTTTTATCTCGATCACGACCATTTTGCCGTCCCTATCAATGCCGTAGACATCGATGAAGCCGGGGTCAACCATCTTCTCGTAGGTGATGGGCTTGAGACCCTCTTCAATCAGGGAAGGTTGGAAGAGCACTGCCCTCTGCATGTCTTCCTCGCTTGCGTGGAGCGAGAATTCTCCCCTATCAATGAGGCTTAGGACTGAGATTGCATAGACCCTGTCAAACGAGATTACGACAGCCTCACGAGACTTGGGCCTTATAGCCCTAATTATGAGGGTGCCTTTCCGTTTATGGGTGTGAAAGAGGCATCCCGATGGTTGCCAGTTAACGGGTTCGTATCCTTTCGGTCTATGGACTAGCACTGAATAGTCTTCTTTTATGATGAGTATTCTCTCTCCAAGTTCTAACGTAGAGCTTGCTCTTCCATGGTAATCGACACAGCAATTTCCTACAACAATAAGGGTCTTTCGTCCTGAGATCGCTGCCCTGACTACCTCCAGAGATTCCTCTATTGTTGGGTTTTCATAGACAAGAAAAGGTTTACGATCTGACAACCGACTCACCAACAACTTTTTAGATTTCCCAACATAGATAAATCTTTGATGGAAGTTGGTAGGACCCGGAGAATGGAAGAAGAAACGTGATACGATTCACCACTATGACAGATTGGCAAACGCCTATGAAACCCTTTACGGAGACGAGCAGATCCTGAAGATTAAGCTTGCACTAGAAGCTATCCAAATGGGCAGCTCGGATATAGTTCTGGACGTAGGTTGCGGGACGGGTTTTCTCTTCGACTATATTGGCAACTTGGTCGATCTTATTGTTGGCGTTGACATGTCTCCCGAATTGTTGAAGGTAGCTGCAAACCGGTATAAGTGCCAATCGAACAGGTCATCTGTCTGTTTGGTCAGAGTGGATGCTGATTATCTCCCCTTCTCGGGAAAGGTCTTCGACAAGATCTTCGTGTTCACGCTCCTTCAAAATATAGTAGATCCTAACAAGGCTCTACGCGAGATGGTTAGGGTGGCAAGAAGTGGCTCCACGATTGTGGTCACAGGGCTCAAAAAGTCTTTTTCAGAAGAGGGATTCAAAAATATACTGATACAAGCAGGTCTAAAATCCACTGTTCTAATTTCAAGAGAGCAAGCGAAGGATGTAATTGTTGTTTGCCGCAAGGTCTAGAAAGCAAAGAATAAATAATGGATGTGCGAAGGTAATACCAAGGTGAAGAGACATGCCGACTCACGGAAGCCTATCTAAAGCTGGCAAGGTTCGCTCTCAGACTCCGAAGATTGAACCTACTCCGAAGAGTAATAAATCGCCAAGAGTACGGTTCCGGAGAAGCTTCGAGAAAAGGATATTACTGCAAAGAAGACCGGGGCAGAACTGGTTCTAGCAATTTGCCCTACTTTTTCATGCAAGTAAGCCAAATCTTCTCTTCATCACTTGTTCAGGGAGACAAGTATTACTCAGAAAAAGGGGAGGCTTAAGAAGAGGTCTTTACCCATCTTCCCTCTTCGGCAGATTCGACCACGGCGTCGAGTATCTCTTGGCATTTCAAGCCGTCATAGAATGTGGCGCCCATCGGTGCGACAGGCTTGTCGTTGACTATGCAGTCTATGAGATGATGAATCTCATGTACGAAGGTGTGTTCCCAGCCGATTATGTGTCCGTGTGGCCACCAGTGTTCTATGAACGGATGGACACTCTCAGTAACCATGATGTTCCTGAAACCCATTCTATCGTCTGCATCTCTCTTCGAATAGACATTCAGCTCGTTAAGCCTCTCCAAGTTGAAGACTATTGATCCTTCTGTGCCATGAACCTCTACTCTTTGAAAGTTTTTCATTCCAGCGCAGAAACGTGAGGCCTCGAAGCTTCCGATGGCGCCGTTCTTGAATCTTGCCATAGCGATGAAAGCATCGTCTACATCCACCTTACCCTTCTTCGATGGATCTTCAGGTAATGGTCTTTCCTTAATGAAAGTCTCGGTCATACTACATACAGAGGCTATGTCTCCTATCAAAAATCTCGCTAGATCTATTATATGAGCCCCAAGATCTCCAAGTGCGCCGGATCCGCAGATACTCTTGCGCAGCCTCCAGACTAAAGGGAAGTTCGGATCCATAATCCACTCCTGAAGGTATACGGCTCTGAACTGAAGAACTTTCCCAATATATCCTTCATCGATGAATTTCCTTGCCAGTCTGAGCGCTGGAACGAAACGGTAGTTGAAGGCCGTCATGTGTTTAACGCCAGCTTTCTCAGCTTCTACATACATCTCTCTTGCTTCTTCTACAGTCATTGCTAGGGGCTTCTCGCATATCACATGTTTCCCAGCTTCGGCGGCTCCTATGCAAGGAGCTGCATGCATGTTGTTCGGGAGGCTGTTGTCGACCAGTTCGATCCGTTCGTCTTTTATGAGGTTTTTCCATTCTGTATAATAGGTCTCATAGCCAAACCTTCTTGCCGCCTCTGCTACAGCGTCTTCGGTTCTTCCACATATGGCCACCAATCTGGGTCTCGCAGGAGGTGGATAGAAAAAGACTGGCATCTTCAAATAGGCATTAGTATGCGCCTTGCCCATGAAAGCGTAGCCTATCACGCCAACTCCAATCTCTTTTATCTCTTTGGGTTTCTTTGCGACTTTGCCCATAGTAACGAAGCCTACTTCTTTCTTGGACATTACAATCACCACCAAACCTTTTCCAAAGGTGCTTTGATAATCAGCGGCCTAAGAAAGGCTATGCATTTTTCACAGCCATCTTCGCGGCTCATCACAGGGTCCTCGTGCTCATAGCTCAAAACGTAATCGTATCCGACCTCGAGTAGAGCTGTCATGACTCTCTTCCATTCGACATCACCCCAGCCGACCACTCTGAACCTGAAGCCTCGACCAAGTCTACGCCAAGCTCCTGTTGGTATTGACCCTGAGGTCGGAAGGTTCTCTTTTACCAGTTCCGCATCTTTGGCATGGCTGTGATAGATTCTGTCCCCAAACCTTTTGATGAACATAACTGGGTCTATCCCTTGCCAGATCAAGTGGCTGGGATCAAAATTGAAGCCAAACTCCTTCCTGCCGTTAAGAGCTTTCAGTGCCTGCTCAGAGGTCTCGATGTTGTAGGCTTGCTCTTGTGGGTGTACCTCGTGAGCAAACTTGATTCCGTGAGCAGCGAAGACGTCTAATATCCCATTCCAGCGTTCAGCAAGTAGTTCGAAGCCTTTTTCAAAGATCTTCTCGAAGGCCGGAGGAAATATATACCATGCTCCCCAATTCGGCGCTCCAGTAAACCCGTTCACAACTGATACGTCCAATGCAGCTGCTGCCTCAGCGGTTCTTTTCATCCGTTCAATGCCGTACTTTATCTTTTCTTTGGGTGAGCCTTTGAACCACTCATCGGTAGATTCGTCATGTGGACCAAGCACCAGCTGTCCCTCTAGGTGGTTGCTCAGGCCAGAGATGAAGAGACCGTATTTTTCTATTGTCTTTTTGTATCCCGTAGCGCCGCCGCTTAGGATTTTTTCAATGTCTATGTGGTTGCTTCCCCTCCACGCTGCAATCTCAACGCATTCGTAGCCGAGTTTTGAGACATACTCTAGAACCTTTTCGAGTTTCGTCTCATTGTATAGAACAGTGAAGATACCTATCTTCAAGTACGTTCATCTCCAATAATTCGATCAGGTGAGAAAAAGTATCATCTCTGAACTTAAAAAATTTGTTACAAATCTGGTGGGTGTCTTTAAAAAAAGCCACCGTGGTCTGTCCCATCAATCTTAGCATGACGTATTTTGCCTATCACCCTTCCCTTTTTTTGCAGGCATGTATCTGCGTGTCTGAGGATCGCATTCGATCTTGCCTTCTTGGAAAAGCTTCATCAACGACCTGAACACGGCCTTCGGCTTCTTGCCTAGCCTTTCAGCTACCTCAGCAAGGGTTAAGGGTTCTGAGTTGCTTAGCAGCTGAAGGACCTGGTCTTCTGTCTTTCCCATTCTGGTAACTCCTGAATTTATTTCCCTAGCTCCATTTTGCCTATATATTAGCTTCGCTGAATGTTTAAAGGCTTCATGGATTTCTAGTTCTAAGTTCGTCTATAATGCTCAGGTGGGCAAATGACTAAAAATAACCTTCAACCTTTATTCCTACAGTGAAAAAGTTGGGAAGATGCCGGGTCTGTGGGGACAAGGCGGTCACAGTCTCAGACCGCCTAGGAGTCTGCCTACGATGCATAAGGGAAAATCCGGAAGATGCTCTCAGAATAACAGACGAGGTTCATGCCCAAACTCGCAGAACATTCAGCCTTCCACCTCGGCCACCCAAGAATCCAAAAGGAATTTCCTGCGGCATGTGCGCTAACGACTGCAGAATCGGAGTTAACGAGAAAGGTTTCTGTGGCTTGGCCGTCAATACTGAGGGCTATCTGGTTCGTGTGGGCGGTGTACGCGAAAGCGGAATACTGGAATGGTATTATGATGGTCTTCCGACTAATTGCGTTGCGTGGTGGTTCTGCCCTGGATGCACAGGGGCGGGTTATCCAAAATACGCCTATAAGCCAAGCGCTGAGACTGGTTATGCCAATCTGGCTGTTTTCTATGGAGCATGTAGCCTTGATTGTCTTTTCTGTCAAAACTGGCATTATAGGTATATGTCTCAGAAACTCAGTCCGCTAGTCAGCGCTGAAGACTTAGCCAACAAAGTTGATGCTCATGTTTCTTGTGTCTGCTATTTTGGCGGAGATCCGTCTGTTCAAATGCCTCACGCATTGATGACGAGTCAGATAGCCCTTGAAAGAGCTGATAGAGAGAAGCGCATCTTGAGGATTTGTTGGGAGACGAATGGAAACATGCGTAGGGAATTCGCTGAGAAAGCTGCCGAGATGTCCTTCAAAACGGGCGGCGTTGTCAAATTCGATCTGAAAGCTTGGGACGACAACCTCTATCGTGCTCTCTGCGGAGTATCTAACAAGTCGACCTTCGACAACTTCAAGATGATCGGCGAGAGATACTTCAAGGATCGCCTCAAAATACCAGTCTTGACAGCCAGCACCCTGCTGGTCTCGGGCTACGTAGATGTCGATGAAGTTGCGCAGATAGCGAAGTTCATCGCGGCTATCGACCCACGTATCCCTTACACGCTTTTGGCCTTCTACCCCCAGTACACGATGCGTGACCTTCCCACAACAAGCAGGAAGCAAGCCTATGAATGCCGCGAAGCTGCCGAGAAATTCCTTGACAAGGTCAGGGTAGGGAACATTCACCTACTCTCATAGTCACAGCGCTTAAAGACCTCTGACCTCAGGTTAGTTATTCCTGCAACATATGATGTCATAAGCTCGGGAACCTGAGAGACATGACGAAGGGATGGGCTTCTTATAATACTTAGCACATTCTTGATCTCGAGTGACTTCGCTGCTATATGAGGGATAATTGGTGGACTGGTATGGTGATAGTCAAAACTTGCTTCGTTTACTTAGGAATCGTAAAGCAAAGTTGCTTATTCTTCTTTGTCTGATAGTGCTCAGTGTGGTTGCGGTTGCGATGCATATGAGGGCGACTCGCAAAAACTTTAGGAGCATTGAGGTTGACTGCGCGAACCGTGTGGGTGTTATCAGGTCGCTTCAAGGGGTCAACAATGGACCTTTGTCAGAAGACAGGAAAGTCGACCTTTCAGACTATTACCTAGATGCCGGATTCACATATATTCGGTTGCATGATCTTCGTCCTCAAGCCGGTGCGGTCGACATTCACTGTGTCTTTCCAGACTTTGATGCTGACCCACTCATACCCGAGAACTATGATTTTGCTGAAACGGACAAGCACTTACAGGCAATGATGTCAATAAGAGCAGAGATAATCTACCGTCTAGGGTATAGCTGGGAAGACCACCCGGTTCACAATGTTCCTCCCAGAGATTATCAGAAGTGGGCTGCCGTGTGTGTTCAGATCATCAAACATTACAATGACGGTTGGGCGAATGGTCAACGCTATAATATAAGATACTGGGAGATTTGGAACGAGCCGGACATAACCCAATTCTGGACTGGAACAGCCGAAGACTACTGCCGACTCTATGAGATCACTGCAAATGAGATCAAAGGATACGATCCAAATCTGAAAGTGGGCGGACCAACTCTAGCCTGGAACATAACCTTCCTAGATCAGTTTCTGAAGTACTGTAAGACCCGCCAAATCCCGATAGACTTTGTCTCTTGGCACGTTTACTCACAAGAACCCTACGATGTATACTTAAGAGCTAAACAAGTTCATGATTGCATGGAAGCCAATGGTTTTTCCACAGCGGAAAGCTTGCTGACTGAGTGGAACTTCTGGCCTAGCAACGACTTTGAAAGAGACTTCCGAAGTGTGAGAGTGGCAGCCTTCGACGCCTCAGCCATGATCTACTTGCAGGAAAACCCGCCCGATATTGCCACTTTCTATCGTGGAGATACCTGGTCTTGGGGAGGCCTGTTTGACCAGAGCGGAGTTCCACACAAGGCATATTACTCGTTCAAGGCTTTCAAAGTGCTTCTTGAAACGCCTAACCGTGTGCTGTGCACTGGGACGGACAGAAAGGGTTTTGCAACCATCGCCGGCGTCTCACACGACAACAAGACCGTGATGATTTTGATAAGTAACTACGACAGTGAGTTCAACGGTTACCGGTTAGAGGTAAAGAACTTGCCTTGGGAGGCTGGGCGGTCCAGATGCGAGCTGTATGTGATCGATAGCAAGAATAATCTCGACCTAGTAAAGTCAGAGACATACTATGCAACGAGCCTAGAAATAGAACAGGGAATGGAGAGTCAAGCAATCCACTTGGTAAGACTCATTGGAGAATAAAAGTTCGTTCATAACCTCTGCATGTTATCCGCATCTGTTTCTCCAACATTAAAGACTGCCCAAAACATATATAATCGTTGACTTGGAAAGTGAAGGTCTATGTGCCGACTGTTTGGAATGCTTTCGATTGATCCCTCGAATGCGTCAAAATATCTCCTCGATGACCCATGTTCCCTTTATAACCAGAGCAAAGTGAACCCATTGGCACGGCAAGGCGATGGTTGGGGTATAGGATACTATTCTGGCAAAGTTTGCCATCTTGTGAAAAGCGAGAAACCAGTCTACGAAGAGTATGAGGACTTCGCCTCGGCTATAGGAAAAGCTGATTCGAATCTCATATTGGCGCATGTCAGGCGTGCAAGTAACCCAAGAGGATTGCCCAGGACGAAGATCATCTCGATAGAGAATTCGCAGCCCTTCAAGCATGAGAACTACTTATTCGTCCATAATGGAACCATCAATATACCTGATGAGGTCGAAGAAAGCTTAGGCGATTGGAGATCTAGGGTAACGGGCTCTAATGACAGCGAGGTTTACTTCTGGTTCATAGTAAAGGCGATGACTGAGGAAGCAAGCTTTGCTGATGCTGTCAGAAAGTTTGAGGGGACTCTTTCGGAATTGTGGCAGAAGAACCGCGAAAAGCATCCTGACAAACTCCGTCCTTATATTGGGTTGAACGCCTTGCTCAGCGACGGTGAAAGACTCTACGCCTACTGCAAACACGACAGAGATGATGAGTCCAGGAAATCACTCTGCTTTAAAGAACAACCAGTATTCCAAATGTCCTACCTTGTTAGCCAAGAGAGGCTGATAGTTTCTTCAGAGAAGACAAACAAAGACGAGGACTGGAAACCCCTCAAGAGCGGACATATACTAATAGGAGAGATCGATGGAAAACGTGTGACCATTCGACTGCAAGGAATCTGATGAACTTCGTTCTATCGCACGGACCAGCTTTGCGACTTCCATATCTTTTACATCCTCTCCGATTTCACTCAGCTAAGGTGTCTTCTCCAATAAGTCAGCAGATTCTGCTACCTCACTGTATGCCAAAGCTTCGCTTTCCCTTGATGTGATGGTTAGTGAACTGTTACTTCGCTGAAGAAGGTTCGGCTTAAAGGTGTGACCTTTGATTCTCCAACTATTTCGAAGGTTCCGGTAAGCCTTATGTCTTCTGATGAGCTTCCTACCATAACCGTGAATGTACCTGGCTCTACCACTAATCTTAGGTAACGATCGTAGAAGGCAAGCTGATCCATGGAAAGCTTGAAGGTCACAGTCTTTTTCTCTCCTGGTTCAAGCGTCATTCTTTTAAAGCCTTTGAGTTCCTTCACAGACCTAGTTACGGATGCAACCTCGTCGTGTATATAGAGCTGCACAACTTCGTCTCCCATTCGGCCTCCGACGTTCTTTATGTCGCAGCTTATCGCAACCGTTCCCGCTGGACCGACTTTCTCAGGCGTGATGGTCAGCGAACTATATTCGAACTTGGTATAACTCAATCCGTGACCGAAGGGAAATAGTGGCTTCGTAGTGGTAAAGACATAGTCACGGAAGGATGAGGGTTTCCTGTTATAGTTGATTGGAAGCTGGCCAATATGCAGAGGGAAGGACACTGGAAGTCTACCACCAGGGTTATATTCTCCGAATAACACATCAGCTACAGCGTTGCCTCCTTCCTCGCCCGGCAGCCACGCTTCGACTATGGCTGAGCAGTTCTTGGCGATCCATTCTAATGTGAGAGGCCTTCCATTTACGAGAACGACAACTACAGGTTTTCCTAACTCGCACAATGTCTTTACCAAGTCTTCTTGAATGCCAGGAAGCCCAAGATCCGCGCGGTCTCTGGATTCACCTGATACGTCAGACTCTGAAAGCCCAGATTTCTCACCGACTACGACCACTATGACATCAGATTTTTTTGCTGCTTCTAGAGCTTCTTTGAATCCTTCGGTTGATGTTCCAGATATGTCGCAGCCCTTCGCGTAATACACGTTGGTCTTAAGTGAGACCCTTTTCCCTACGCCTTGCAGGATGCTGACGGTTGGTACAGCATCTTTCTCGCACCTCAGATGCGCTGTGTAGCTATAATCGCCGTGCAGATTTCTGGTACTATCTGCATTTGGTCCGATCACGGCTATTGCCTTCAAGTCTCTGTTTAGGGGAAGGGCACCGTCATTCTTCAGGAGCACTATAGATTCCCTAGCAGCCTCAAGCGCGAGAGCCCTGTCTTCAGTAGTGTCAAGGACTTCAGGAGCCTCATCGATGTCGACGTAAGGATTATCAAAAAGTCCAAGAAGGAACTTAGCTCGAAGAACCCGTGAGACAGCCTCATTTAAAGTAGCTTCGGAAACAATACCTTCCTTAACTGCTCTAATAAGGGGCTCACCGTAATGATCAACATTTGGAAGCTCTATGTCTATACCCGCTTCCAATGCTTGGACAGCTGCATCCTTCTCGTCAACGGCAACGTGATGGAAGGTCTGCAAGAGCTTTATGGCCCAATAATCCGATACCACGAATCCTTTAAATCCCCACTCCTCTTTGAGCACCCCAGTCAGTAACTCACGCGATGCTGCACATGGGACTCCGTCTATTTCATGGTAGGCATTCATAACAGAATAAGCTCCTGCTTTTTTAATGGCGGCTTCGAAGGGAAAGAGGAAGACCTCTCTGAACTCTCGCGGTGGGACGTGGACCGGTGCGCAGTTCCTTCCGCCCTCAGAGAAGCCATGAGCGGCAAAATGTTTCGGCGTAGCTATGACTCCCGTACTCAAGTCGTCTCCCTGAAGCCCTTTGACGTATGCCACTCCTATGCTGGCAACGAGGTAGGGGTCCTCGCCGAAAGTTTCTTCGTTTCTGCCCCACCTAGGATCTCGGACCACGTCGAGGACAGGAGCAAGTCCTTGATGAGCGCCCACAGACCTCATCTGCCTCCTAATCGTCGTAGTAATCTTCTGTACAAGCTCCGTGTTCCATGTGCTAGCCATTCCTATTGCTTGGGGGAAAGTTGTTGCTCCATGAGCCATGAAACCACTGAGGCATTCCTCATGGATGATGACCGGTATGCCCAGCCGGGTCCCTTTGATCAGGAAGCGTTGTATATCATTTGCGATTTTCACGGCTTCTTTTGGACTCGTTATCTCGCGGGTTCCTCCCATGAGACGGGTGATCTGACCAATTCCTTTACCGAGAATCTGTTTGGCTTTTTCTACGGCGAGTCCACCGTTTTCGAGAAGACTTAGACGCGGGAGAAAGTCTAACTTGCAGGGAGCTGAGCCTAGCTGAGCGATCTTTTCTTCAAGCGTCATGCGTTGAAGTAAATCTTCAACTCTTGCTTCCACGCTTGGGTTTGTTTTTCTTTCAGACATTTTTCTTGGCAACTCCTCAACTCAGTCGCATCATGTCCGACTTCGACGTATTGTAGATATTATTTTAAAAGCTTTTCAAGCGGACAACTGTTGAGATCTCAAAGTTGTGCTGAGAGAATTCTTCACTGCTGTCGAAGTGATACCAATCCGAGAAAATGAAGCTTTCCTTCTGTGAAAAGTAAGCCCACTAATATGTATGGGTTTCTCATCCTGATTCTACTGAGGTTCAGCTTCAACCCAACTTGGAACCGAAGAAGCTGAGAAAGGAATTGAGGCGTTCTGAAGGCGTCTTATTATAGGCCAAACAAAGTGGAAACTGCTATGATTGGCGCGAATACTGATGCGACCAGTGACATGACTGTGATCATGGTGTTAAGTGATGGACCTGCTGTGTCCTTGAATGGATCCCCTACGGTGTCGCCAACAACTGCAGCCTTATGTGCGTTTGAACCATCTCCTCCCAAGTTGCCGGCTTCAATATACTTTTTAGCGTTGTCCCAAAGTCCGCCTGAATTTGCCATAAGCAACGCGAAGATTATGCCGGTGACTATGCTTCCTGCGAGGAATCCTCCCAAGGCTTCTTTGCCAAGAATAAATCCAGTAGCAAGGGGAGCGACTATTGCGGATGCACATGGGAGCACAAGTTCTTTCAACGCGCCTCTTGTTGCTATATCGACGCATCTCGCATAATCTGGTTTGGTCTTACCCTCCATCAGCCCTGGGATCTCTCTGAACTGTCGCCTTATCTCTTCAACCATTCTGAAAGCATTCTTACCAACAGCAAGTATAAGGAGCGCTGAAAGAAGAGGAGGCATCATTGCACCAATGAATACTCCTGAGATGACTGTAGGCTTGCTTATGTCAATAGTCCGTATGTCTACGATCTGGGCATAGGCCGCAAACAACGCCAGAACGGTAAGAGCTGCAGCCCCTATTGCGAACCCCTTTGTTATAGCCTTTGAAGTGTTACCTGCAGCATCAAGCTTGTCAGAAATAGCTATTACTTCTTCTCCCAAGCCGGATTGCTCAGCAATGCCTTTTGCGTTGTCAGCAATTGGACCGTAAGCGTCTGCGGAGATCATCATACCCACTATTGAGAGCATTCCGACGGCCGCAATCGCAACCCCATAAACAGGGTCGACCCCGAAGGTGCTGGCTGAATACCATGACGTTACGGTCGCTGCACAGATTCCTAGAACCGGTGGCACTATGCTTATTATGCCATAAGAGAAGCCTGTGAGGATGTTTATAGCCGCTCCTGTCTGCGCCGCTCGAGCTGTCCTTAGAGCAGGCGGCCTGTCAATGGAAGTGAAGAAGTCCGTTGTAATGCCTATTATGACCCCTGCAACTAGCCCAGATAAGGTGGGTAGAAACACGCCTAAGCTTTGTTTTTCACCTAGGCCTATGTTGCGGGTAAGCAGGAATGTTAGAGCGGCGAACATGAAACATGTCGAAAAGGTTCCTCTATTGAGTGTCGCTCCTGGGTTTCCTTTCTCGCCAACCCTGACGAAGAGGCTTCCCAACACCGAGGCAAAAATCCCTAAAGCGGCAACCAGCAATGGGAGAACCATGTAGATATCCTTAAACACGTTACCTCTCTCAAAACCTATTATCATTGCCGCTATGATGCTGGCTATGTATGAGTCTATCAAGTCTGCGCCCATACCCGCCACGTCGCCTACATTATCGCCCACGTTGTCAGCTATGACTGCTGGGTTTCTCGGATCGTCTTCTGGGATGCCGATTTCAACCTTCCCTACAAGGTCAGCACCAACATCAGCAGTCTTCGTGTAAATGCCCCCGCCTGCTTTTGCGAAAAGGGCGAGAGCGCTTGCGCCGAAACTAAAGTACAACACAATGGTGGGATCTCTAAAAACATAGTAGAGTAGGCTTACACCCAGCAATGCCAAGCCTACTATGGAGAAACCCATTACAGCTCCGCCGTAAAACGCGACAGGGAAGGCTTTGTTCAGACCTTTTGTTGCAGCGTTCGCTGTTCTTACATTAGCCCTCACGGCTGCGTTCATGCCCAAGTACATCGCAAGTGTTGAACATACTGACCCAAATACATAGGCTAAAGCTGCAGTGAGCCCGTATATAGGATTAGTATAGCCGAATGCCAATGCAAGTAATGCGGCCATAGCTGCAACGAAAACGCTCAGCGTGAGATTTTGCCTTCTTAGATAGGTTTTTGCGCCTTCTCTTATTGCCGCGGCTATCTCTCTCATCTTCGACGTTCCGGGTTCTTGTCTGTCTACGTATAAAAACATGTAAACCGAGAAGGCGATTGAAGTTAGCCCGGCTAAAGGGGCGAGCACTAACCAGTCCATTCAACCAACTTCTAACTTACCTCTCATCTTAAGAATTATTCCCCTTTTTAACTTTACTTTAGCTGTTGTTTGTCCTTGAGATTTAGTAGAAAATCTTATCTGAACCTATACGAATAATCATCGCGCGCAGATTTCAAGCTTACTAAACAGCCTACAAGCTGAGAGCTGGGATCGAGTTACGAAGATTGGGGCAGGTCTAATCGGTTGCGGTTCAATAGGCTCTGTGATAGCTGAAGCCATAGATGGTAGAACAGCTGGCGACGTTGAATTAATAGTGGTCTACGATCTTATTCCAGAACGCGCAGAGAAGCTCGCCAGCAGTCTAACTAAAAAACCGATCGTAGCAAAGGATGGGGATGAACTGCTCAAAAACAAGCATATTCAAATAATCATTGAAGCGGCATCTCAGGAAGCTGTAAGACAATACACAATCAAAGCCTTGACTCTGAACAAAGATGTTATGATCATGAGTACCGGGGCTTTGCTTGATGATGATTTACTTCAACAGATGTCCGACTTGGCTAAGGATAAAGGCAGAAGAGTCTACGTGCCTTCGGGAGCGATAGTGGGATTGGACAATGTGAAATCAGCAGCCATAGGGCGCATCGAAGAGGTCACGCTTACAACGAGGAAACCACCACCTAGCTTTCAAGGCGCCCCTTTTGTCGAAAGAGGCAAGATCGATCTTTCATCTTTCAAGAAGCCCACGGTTCTCTTTGAGGGATCGGCCAGGGAAGCCGTGAAGCTTTTCCCCCAGAATGTTAATGTATCAGCTTCGTTAAGCCTTGCGGGTATCGGAGCCGACAAGACAAAGGTAATAATCATAATTGATCCAAAAGCAAAAGAGATTATCCATGAGGTCCGTGTGAAGGGTGAGTTTGGGGAGCTCCAAACAAAGACAATTAACAAGCCTTTCCCCGCAAACCCCAAGACAAGCTACATAGCCGCCCTCTCAGCAATAGCAACCCTAAGGAAAATCAGTGGAAGCGTAATCGTCGGAACCTAAAACAAGCAATAGATTAGGTACACAACTGATTTACCCTAAAGTTTTATTGCTGAGCCCTTCTTTTTGGTTATATGAAGCGGAGGTTCTGGTTTGAGGATGCTGGAGGCAAATCTCAAGGAACAACTTATGAATTTTCTGAGTGAAGATGTTGGCTTTGGCGACATTACAACAGACGCGGTGGTACCAGCCAGAAGCAAGGTGCGCGCCCATGTTATAGTGAAGGAACCCGCAGTCGTCGCTGGTATTTCTGAGGCAAAGACATTCTTCGATATGATCGGCGTCAACTTTACCGCCAAGGCAAAGGATGGAGATGAGGTCGCCCCTGAAACGGTAATTGCGGAGGTGGAAGGCGAGGGGCGCGCTGTCCTGATGGCGGAAAGAACAGTGTTAAACATTCTTATGCGAATGAGTGGCATAGCAACCGCAACTAAAAGACTTATAAGAAAAGTAGGTGACGCCGGATTAAGTGTTCGGATCGCCGCGACTAGGAAGACTGCGCCTGGGCTTAGGTACTTCGACAAAAAGGCTGTTCTGATTGGTGGAGGGGATCCTCACCGTTTTAGGCTTGACGACGCCTACCTGATTAAAGACAATCATCTGATGATCGCGGAGGGAGTCAAAGGAGCCTTGGAAAAAGTGCGTTCAGTCGCCAGTTTCAACAAGAAAGTCGAAGTTGAAGCTAAGACAATGGACCAAGCCATAGAAGCAGCTGAATTGGGAGCAGACATCGTGATGCTTGACAACATGACTCTCAAAGAAGCCTCGGAAACCATGAAAGCCTTAGAGGATCTTAACCTTAGGGGCAAAGTGTTGATTGAGATATCCGGTGGCGTGACCGAGGGAAAACTGCTTGACTATGCCAAGCTCAAACCTGAAGTAATCTCCTTAGGTTCGTTGACTCATTCAGTTAGAGCGATCGATGTAAGCCTTGAAGTCGTAGAAGCCAGAATCGAATAAGTGGCTAACCTAAAACCTCTGTGACTGCCTCGGTCACTATCTTGGCTGGCGCGTTTGTTCTAACGCCGCGACTGTGAAAATGTGTGTTTGATGCCTGGTATCCTTTTTCTTTAAGTTTCACGATAACCTTCTTCAAAGACGGGATTGGTATATTCATTCTATCGCATATCTTATCCAGCACATAATAGGTTAACGGCGCATCTGATTCAGTCTTTATCAAAGAAAGAATCTTCAAGATCTGATCCTTATTCATAAGGCTCCTTATGGTGGCTTCCTGCTCAACTAGCCCACAGAACCTCTTATCTGTTATGTTTCCAAGCCAAAGTGGACCAGCGACTTTCACCAGTGAGCTGCATTCGCTACACTTTTCTTTTGTGAGGGGGATAATGTTGGCAATTGGTTCTCTGTGAAGACACGTGAAACAGTGAAGTATGTACCCCATTTTGCGGATGCTTTCATTTGCTTTATTACCGCCGTAACTGGCCAAGGCGTATATACGGATGTAGTGGTTTGAGCTGTGGCTGAACAGGACACTGACTCCCATCTCGTGTCTCGCCGCAGTTGTCGCCAAACACCCGGACACCAGTCTTACAGCGATCTCGTGGCAGTATTCTGTTCTCGCGGGTAGTCCGCCATACTTTCGTAGAGCCGCTTTCGGGTAGACTCCACATAAGGAAGCGAGATCGGTTGCAGTCAAGGCAAGGAGACCACTGTCTCGCAAGGCTCTAACAGCAGAGTCCAAATATGGGACAGGGGTTCCGGAGGGGTCTACATCAATATAGTCGAATCTTCTATGGGGCGCGTCATGTTGACTTAGGAAAAGGTTTGCGTCTTCGTTGGCTACGGAGACATGGCGAGTCAGCTTATTCAGCCGGATGTTATATTGCGCTATCTTGAAAGCTTCTGGGTTGATGTCGTTCATACTAACTTTGCGGATGCCTTCCACTTCTTTTGCGAATCGTATCCCTCTTATGCCGCATCCTGCTAGGGGTTCAGAAACGGTTAGCTCTCTACCGATCGTTCTTTGGTAGGCTTGAAGAGCTAGGACCGCTATGTCTCGGTTTAACTCCATCACTGGGTTGTAGAAGACCGGAGCTCTTGAAGGAGCATAATCCCAGGCAGCTCTTTTGAATGCTTCTAGTTTAGGTACTGCTACCTTTATCGCCCCTTCTTTTATCTCTTCCACAGGGAAACTAAACGTCATTCCTGCATCTCCTAAATCTCATTAACAGTCACTTATAGTCCAAAAGGTGTTATCAAACAGGTCAACTTAGACATTATGAAGCCTTAGAAATAATGTTTTATGTACGCTTCTCCATTACTTAATGGGCACCAACCTGCTCCTAGAGGGTGTTGAAAGTTGAAGTTCAATGAGTTCGGATGGACGGGCTTCGCCCTCAAAGTTCCAGAGGAGATGCGTTTCACACGACAGGGTGGAGACTCGAGACTCGGAAACTTCATGCTCGAGGCTGAAAATTACATGATCGAAGCCAAGTGGGAAACATTTGAACCCAAAAAAGCAAAACCCCTCTCCGAAATTGCAGAAGCCCTTGTTGGGCAAGTCAAGAAACAGTCCAAAAAGCAAAGTATTACAGTATTAGGAAAAGAAGATACCTATGTTTCCAAGCATAAAGCCCTTTACATGATCATGAAGTCTCAGGCCGAAGAACGCGTATACATCTGGTATTGTGATGAAAGCCAGAGGGTAATAATCTTCCGCTTCGTCTTTGGGGCCTTCGATGAGTCTGCCAGAAAGATAACAAAGCATGTGCTTGATACAGTCCAATGCCACAGCGAGAAATCGACCTGGTCTCTGCTAAACCTCCATTTTGAGACGCCGAACTCCTTCCTTCTAACTGATACAAAGATAACCGTTGGAAGAGCACACTTTATCCTGATGGACCGTCAATTATCTTCCTTCGCAGAGAAAACTGAAAGAATCCTCATCGAGTACTTCTCGATGGCGAACCTGATTTACGAGGAAACCTACAGAGATCTTGACAAATGGCTTGAGAAGAACTACCTAAAGGATTTAGGGAAGAGACTTAAAGAAAGAAGGATCAAGTTCAAGCCAGCTGAGCCGATAGCAATCAAAAGACATAAGATAATGGTTAAACAGGCTGCAATTAAGTCCGGCGTATCATGGCGAAAGACAACTAACTACACGAACGCAACCTGGTATTGCCCGAGGACGAACCGAATATATTCAGTCACAGTTGCTTCGAGCAACAAGAGACCAGCATTCCTAAAGAGAGAGATCGATAAAGAAGCGCACTCAAAACTGCTAGGAGACCTATTGGCATCATTCGATTGCCACTGAATATAAGATTCGTCACTCTTCCTACCTCTCTTTAGTGGAAAGTGAACCATTATTCCTTATGACAAATATCCCGAAACATTATTGTATAAGGGTAAAGGAAGAGTGCTCGCTAAAGTTTATAATATAATGGCTTGACTTTCTTAAGTCTGGTGTAAGACTCACGTGGTCTTTCAAATGACCTTATCTTCTTTCTTATCCGTTGCCACACAAGGTACTTAGGGACGAGTTGCGATATATCTTCGCCGTGCGAATGATAGACATCAAATTTCGGTTCAACAATTATCCTATGGCCCCTGGCAAGCATTTCTATTCCCCAGTCGTAGTCTTCGCCGCCCAACTTTCCAGCATCAGGAATCTTCTCTGGTATCTTCTCGTCGAAGGGATATTCCTCCCATAACAACTTTCTAAGGATACAGTTGACCGTTGAAAAGTACCTATCTCTCATGTATGATCCGCTCAATTCGTTTAGCCTCCTCCAACACCAATCATAAGCAAGTTTCTCCCAAGTAGTCCCAGACTTATGCGGAAGTGTATATCCTCCTATTGCTGCAACTTTTTGTCTTTTGAAATGGGTAACGCCATTCTCAAGCCATGACTCTGAGAGTGGCAGGCAATGTCCGTTCGTGACGCACACGAGATCACCTTCCGCGACATGAATTCCGACGTTTGCTGAGTAAGCATACGAAAACTCTTGGTTAGTTATCGGCACAATCTTCATTCGCACACGATTGCTGAAGATCCGGTCTTTGGCTGCTGAGAGGAGGTCGATTATTTCGTTGAGTTTTTCCTTAGACGAAAAGTTGTCTACCACAATTATCTCTGAAGGTTGTAGTGTCTGAGATGAGAGCTGCCATAAGAGTCGCCTGAAATGACTCTCTACATCCTTGGTCCGAATGAGAACCGAGACGCTGTTTTCTTTTGGCAGCATTCTAGCTTTGAAATGTCGTAATAACCTTAAAAATATAATCGTCTCAATCCAGTGTTCCTAGGCAATCAGTTAGATGGATTACTGTGGTTCCCAAATTAGAAAGCACTTACAGTTTCTACTATTCCTTCTTTTGCGCTTTCTTTGCTGCTTCCTCGAAGCGGGCACGTGTCTCTTCTGGGAGGATAAACCCTACGAGTCCTCTCTTAGATAGTTCATTAAAGTAGGCGTTAAGGGATACCTCTGCTTCGCTCGGTAGCAACTTGTATTTTTCCTGCAAATGCACAACGATATCGTTCATAGTTCTCTCACCGTCACAGAGTTCCCAGACAATTGACCCGACCTTGTCTAGTTGGATCTCCTTCTCCTTGGGAGGAGGAGCCAATTTCGATAGTATTGCGTCTCTTTTCTTAATCTTTGCATCGGGTCGTCCTAATGGTATGAATACGCTGAGGTTTCCTTGTTTGTTTCTTTCCCATTTCAACATTGGGTTTCGAACCGGTTTCATCCTGAGAAACTCGCTTCTTGGTATCTCTGGAGGTTTAGGCTTCTTCTTCCCTCTCAGTCTGTCAAGTATCATAATCCCTTTACATCCAAGATAAGACATTCACATAACCCTTTAAAAATTTTAACCTTTATTTCTTCTGCGAGTGGCAAATAAGATGTACAGGCTTGGCTTTAGGTGCACATAAGGCTATAAGAAGACGAGATGTCTATTCTTTGAGAGAAGGGGAGATGAAGACAACAGCAAAATATATGCTTCATTGTCCCAAATGCTTCAGTGATCATGTTGATCTGTGACTAGGGGGCTAGAGGAACTTCGATGCACAAATGCCTAGACTGCGGTTACGTTGGCGCCAACTTTGATGAATTTGAGGAGAAAATTGTACTCAGAGAGAAACATGAAAGGAAAAGCCAAACTATTCAAAAGTATAAAGTAGATCGCTGCAAATAGTATATAGCCGGAGAGTGATGTTGGCTCCGTTGACGCAGCATGGTTCTAGACAAGGTTTTTTAGCCCGTTAAGCATAATTGGCTTGAATACCCTTTGGATGGGGAAATACTTGGCAGAATTCATTAAGGATTCTTTCAGATTCGACCATGAGAAGATTCTAGATGAAATTCTAGAGTTTACAAGACGAGTGGTTAAGGACGCAGATGCTTCAGGAGTAGTTCTTGGATTAAGTGGGGGAGTGGACAGTGCACTTGCAGCTGCCCTATGTGCTCGAGCGCTGGGGAAAGACAAGGTTCAGGGAGTGTTGATGCCTGCCTCTTTCACTCCGAAGAGAGATATTGCGGATGCGGTGGCACTGGCCAAAATGTTGGGAATCCGAACCGAAAGTGTTGACATTGACGGCATCTGCAACGCTTTTATCAAGGCTCTAAACATCTCAGGCGAGGGCGTCAAGATGAGGATCCCATTAGCCAATGTTCGGGCTAGGATTCGCATGATGATCCTTTACTTTTACGCAAACGCTAACAACTGCTTGGTGGTTGGAACTAGCGATCGAAGTGAGACACTGATTGGTTTCTTCACTAAATATGGGGATGGTGCCGCCGATTTCTTCCCTATCCGACACTTGTATAAAACTCAGGTCAAGGACCTTGCCAAGCACTTAGGTATCCCTAAAAGAATCGTGACTAAGCCCAGCAGTCCTCAGCTTTATCCGGGTCACAAGCTGTCCGACGAGGTTCTCCTCGACTATGACAGACTGGATCCAGTGTTGGTAGGGCTTTTCGACCACGGATTATCCCCGGAAAGGGTTAGTGAGATGACGAGAGTCCCCCTATCAACTATCCTCGAGTTCATTGCCCGACATAAGAGAACAGCGCACAAGAGGAAACTTTCGCCTATGATCGAAAGTAGCAAAGTAGAAGATGAGGCATTCCCCAAAGGCTAAACAAGAGGCGAGTTGGTCGCAATGACGGGGCTTACTCTGGTCTTTCAACCTCATGGAAAGAGGCTTAGAACCTTAAAAGGGGGAACTGTTCTTGAGGCAGCAAGGGGAATTGGCGTCAACATAAGTTCAATCTGTGGAGGAAAGGGCTCCTGTGGCAAGTGCAGGATTGTCGTGCGTGGAGGACAAGAGCATTTGTCACCCCCTTCCGAATCAGAGAAACGTGCTCTTTCAGAAGACGATTTGATAATCGGGTTTAGACTAGCCTGTCAAGCAATAGCAACAGGCGAAGGTGTGACAGTCATAGAGATACCGCGTGAAAGCCAACTGGACCAGCAGAGGCTCCTGCTGAGAGGCTTGGAAAGAACTGTGAAGCTGGCGCCAGCCGTAAGAAAGCTAACGGTTCATCTTAACAAACCGTCACTACAGGATTCGAAGTCAGATGTAGACAGGCTTGTAGACGCTGTGTGGTCCAAGATGGGGTTAAAGCCTAATATCGACTACCAAGCCCTAAGGAAAGTGCCCAGCGTCCTTCGGAGAGGAGATTGGACTGCGACAGTAACCCTGTGGAGAGATCAAGAGATAATAGCAGTTGAACCCGGTGAGACCAAAGATCTTTATGGTTTTGCGGTTGACATAGGCACGACAAAGCTGGCAGCCTATCTCGTGGACTTGAATGTCGGCAGGATTGTTGCGACAGCGTCGGCGATGAACCCCCAGATAGCCTATGGCGAAGACGTGATCTCAAGGATACGATACATCATGGATAGCGAAGAGAACCTAACAAGGCTACATAACGTCATAGTTGAGGGAATCAACCATCTCATCAACGAAGTTTGCCAGAATGCTAAGATCCAATCGGAAGATATCTGTGACATGACTCTGGCTGGCAACACAGCTATGCATCACGTCTTTCTAGGCATACTTCCAACCTACGTCGCTTTGATGCCCTATCCGGCTGCTCTGCAGTCTCCTGTGGATGTTAGGGCCAGAGACCTCGGTGTTAGAATGAATCAGGGTAGTTATATTCATGCTTTGCCGATTATTGCAGGGTTTGTGGGCGGAGACGCTGTTGCAGATGCACTTGCCACGGACATTCACGAGACAAAGGACCTTTCGATGCTCATTGACATTGGGACGAACTCGGAGATTGTTCTGGGCAACAAGGACAGGCTTGTGTCATGTTCTTGCGCTTCTGGACCCGCATTCGAGGGAGCTCATATAAAGCATGGCATGAGAGCTACAACAGGCTCGATCGACCACGTTTGGATTGACCCAGAGACTTATGACGTTGGGTTTAGAACGATCGACGACGGAAAGCCTATGGGTTTATGCGGCTCCGCCATAGTCGACGTTACCGCTGAGATGCTGAAGGTAGGGCTGATCAACCACAGGGGCAGGTTTAACATGAAAATCAAGACACCGAGGCTAAGAATGGGGGAGAAATCGGGTGAGTTTGTTATAGCATGGAGGTCTGAGGCAGCAATTGAAAGCGACATAGTTGTGACTCAAAGTGACATGCGGGAGGTTCAGTTGGCAAAAGCGGCAATATACTCCGGGGCATCCATACTAATGAAGCGAATGGCAGTCGTGCCCCAAGAGATTCGCAGGATATTCTTAGCCGGCGCCTTCGGAACCTATGTCGACCCGCAGAACGCAAGGCTCATTGGCATGTATCCGGATGTGCCTCTTGAACGAGTTCAGTTTGTGGGTAATACGGCTGGCTCAGGGGCTCGGATGGCGCTTCTATCGGATGAAGCTAGAGAGAAGGCATATGAAATCGCAAAACGTGTTGAGTATGTAGAGCTTGGAGCTGACCCGAACTTCCAGAACGAGTTTCTTAAAGCTACATATCTGCCGCATCGAGAGATGGAACGATTTCCAAACGTTTCCCAAATTCTGGCCAAAAGAAAAGAAGTCGAATAACAGGTTTCTAGTATATCCATTTTATATATTGATCACGAGCTTATTGTGGGCTAACGGTGAGGTTTGATGAAGGTCGCTAGAAGAATGGGGCTGATCAAACCATCTGGGACCATATCCATGGCAGAAAAGGCACGTGAAATGGACAGAAGCGGACGCAAGGTCTATCACCTAGAGATCGGTGAGCCGGATTTCGACACGCCCCAACATATTATAGAAGCTGCTTTTGAGGCAATTAGGAGAGGGTCCACACATTATACTTCAAGCCGAGGAATCATCGAACTAAGGGAGGCCATCTGCGAAGACCTAGAAAGAAGGGGTGTCGAAGCCGATCCTCGGAAAGAGGTTATTGTGACCCCCGGCGCCAAGCACGCCATATATTGCGCTTGCCTTGCCACTCTCGACCCGGGAGATGAAGTCCTGGTTCTTGCGCCAACATGGCCAACCCATTACCAATGCATCGAGATCGCCGAGGCGCGGGGGCTTGAAGTTCCATGTGGGGATGACTACAACCTGACCGAAGAAGTCTTGAAAGAGAACATAACCAGGAAGACTAAGATGATTCTCGTGAATTCTCCGAATAATCCTACGGGTGGCGTCGTTGGCGAAAGCGGTCTAAGGGTTATTGCCGACCTAGCTCTGGATCATAACTTGCTTGTCCTTTCGGATGAGATCTACGACCGGATTGTCTATGATGGTTTGGTGCTCCAGAGCATTGCATCTTTCGAGAAACTCAGAGAGAGAACCATTGTCATAAATGGATTTAGCAAGACTTATGCCATGACGGGTTGGAGGCTTGGATACGCCTTTGCAGACAAAGATATTGTTGAAGCCATGGACCGTATACAACAGTCGACAACTACATGCCCCGTCAGCTTCATTCAGAAAGCGGGTGTTGTAGCATTGAGGGGACCTCAGCAATCCGTTTATGCTATGGTTGAAGAATACGACCGAAGGCGACGGTTCCTGGTTGAACAGATCAACAGAATCCCTAACGTTCAATGCGTAATGCCGAAAGGTGCATTCTATGTCTTCCCAGATGTGTCAAGTCTAAAGATGCCGAGCTTCGAGGTTTGCAGTAGACTTCTGCAGGAAGAAGGAGTCTCTTCAACTCCGGGAAGCGAGTTCGGAAAAAGTGGCGAAGGGCACCTACGCCTTTCCTACGCAACTGGCCTCGAAACAATATCAGGAGCCATTAGAAAAATTAAAGAGTTCATTACGAGATATGCAGACAGTTAAAAGGTGAGTTGATTGTGTTTGACAAGAAAGCAATCGCTGTCCTGAAACATATGATCGAGTCATTCGGGCCATCAGGGTTCGAGAGGGAAACCTCTCAGGTCATAAAGGAGTATATGGATGCATACTGCGACGAGTTCATGGCTGACAAGATTGGCTCAGTTGTTTTTGTGGCTAAGGGCGATGTAGAAAGGCCTCATGTGCTTTTAGCTGGGCACATAGACGAGGTGGGCTTCGTCATCGCAGGCATAGACGAGAAGACTGGGTTCTTATCCTTCAACCCTCTAGGTGGATGGTGGGACCAGGTCCTACTCTCACAAAGGGTTGTAGTGAGAACTGAGAAAGGCGACTTGCATGGCGTCATCGCGGCGAAACCGCCACATCTCCTTGCCGAGGAAGAGCGGAACAAAGTCGTTGTGCAGGACAAGATGTATATAGACATCGGCGCCACTTCAGTGAAAGAAGCGGTCGAAGCGGGTGTAAAGATAGGCGATCCTGTTGTGCCATGGTCTCCCTTCTCGCTTATTCAGAAAGGGAAAGTTGCCGTAGGAAAAGCCTTTGACGATCGGATAGGCGCCTTCGTTATGATGGAAACGATCCGGAACATCAAAGAGAAGAGCGTAGCCCATCCAAACACAGTTTATGGGGCTGCTACAGTTCAGGAAGAGGTTGGGGCCAGAGGTACACAGACGGTTGCACATCTAATCGACCCGGATGTAGCTATAGTTCTCGAAGTAGACATATCGGGAGATATTCCTGACATAAAGCCCCCTGAGGCGCCAGCAAAAATGGGAAAGGGACCAAGCATCCTCACCTATGATAGAAGCATGATCCCAAACCAGCCACTGAAGGAGTTTGTGATAAAGACCGCTGAAGAAGCAGGGATACCTCTTCAGCTTTCTCAGGCGGCTAGAGGAGGCACGGACGCTGGCAGAATCCATCTCAATAGGGTTGGCTGCCCAAGTGTGGTCATTAGCGTTCCAACGAGGCATATTCACAGCCATGTAGGCTTACTCAGCCTAGAAGACACAGAAAACGCCGTTAGACTCGTCATCGAACTCATAAAGAAGCTGGATAGAAAGACCGTGGACGGCTTTACCGTCATATGATACCTGAATGCTGAACAGAAAGAGGTTAGATTGCAGGTTCTTTTTCTCTAGGTGCTTTCTATAAAGTAAGGAATGACCTTCTGGGCCATTAGCTGGCATGTCTTCTCATAAGGGCTGACTATCTCGAATTCGAAATGAGTTACCCCGTTCCTTAGATATTTCTCGATCCTTTCGATGCAGTCTTCCGGTGCTCCGAAAATGGTAACCTCTTCGCATGGTTCATCTGGGACTTCTGGGATGTACCTCCCAATCCTTTCGGAGGTCTCTTCGTCAACGGTCAGGTGGTTCCAGTCGAACTCTTCTGTAATTATGTAGCCATAGAGCTGAAGCTGTTTTGGCCACCAGAGGAACCTTCTCTTTGCCTGTAAGAGTGCAGCAGCTCTTGCTTCATCATAATTCTCGGACAAAGCGGTAGTTACTACACAGACCACATCGATCTGGTTGATGCTTCTTCCTGCCTTTCGAGAAGTGTCTTCCACTTCTCTGATGTCGGCCTCGTATCGGCTGGGACTCATCATTTCTGCTAGCCACCCATCCGCATAAAGGCCAACCAGCCTTCTCGTCTTAGGCGAGTTTGCAGCAAGATATATCGGGATGCTTGGCTTCTGAACCAGCGGCACCTGAATGAAGGCCTCAGAAAGCCTGAAGATTTCCCCATCGTAATCGGTGATTTCCCCTGTCCAAAGCCTACGGAGAATTTCAACAGTTTCCTTCATACGAGCAATACGTCTGTCCCACGGTATGCTGAACGGGTCAACATTCATGGCCTCACCTGCCCCCAAACCTAGGATCGCCCTTCCTCCTGAGATTTGATCTAGGGTGGCAACTGTCTGCGCCAACACGGCAGGATGTCTTCTGTATGGGTCCGTGACTGACGTTCCCAGTGTCACCTTTTTTGTGCGGACTGCCAACGCTGAAAGTAAGCACCAAGCCTCAAGCGACACACTTCTGAAGTTTTCTAGGATAATGTGATCCGGAACCCAGACCGAGTCGAATCCTAAACGGTCCGCCAAAGTCGCGTGTTCAACCATTCGTTCATATCTGGAAGGCCTAATCATAACACCAAACTTTACCATAAACTCCGCCCCTTAGCCTTTTACCGTATGTGAGATTCCATGAATTATAAGAATAGTGGTTAACTGCGGGGGCACAAATGCATGAAAGAAACTGCAAATCGGGAATCAGAAATAAGCCTTTTTTTATTTTCAGATTCCTTTCTGTTCAAAGAAGCACCTTGTTTGCCCCATTGTTTTAATATTTAAAGGCTTGATCTTCACGACTATTGGGAAATCTTTCACAACTTTTCCTAGTACGAGGCAGTAGTACGGGGGCAGATCGCGCACAATAGATATTGCAGTCTCAGCGTCCACTCTGGCTGCTCTTGACACTATCTCGAGGTCATGCTCGTTGACGAAGTTCAGCAGGAAGATGTTGTCAGCTTGGCGATAGATATTTTCATGAATCGTGTTGGGCTGGTTGGTTATGAACGTTGCGAAGAGCCCGAAATGCCTCATCCTCGTGACCACATCGTCCCAGTAAGTCTCCCTTAGATACAGGTGAGCCTCCTCAGCAAATAAGAAGATAGCCCTGATTTTCCATTGCGAAAGTATCTCCTGAAGTTTCGCAAGGACACATTCCACAACCACTTGACGGTCGGCCGGCGAGGTGTTACTCAGGTCTATAATTATCGCCCCGCCGCCATTTTCGTCTGTTCTGCGAAGGAGTCCCTCAAAATCTATGGATTCAGCCATGTTATCAGTGAAGAAGTTTGAGTGAACCAAGGCGTAGTAACGCGAAAACATGGCATCTCTGACATGTTGGTTACACTGCCACCTCTTAATGGCTTCACCAAGCTCATGTAAGGTCAGCATTCCTTTCTCCTCCAGAAACCGCCATATGTGCCTAAACTCGCGTGCCGAAGTCCCCGGCAGATCTAGGGCGTATGTGAGTATTCTCATGATGACGTTAAGGTCTGTTTGATATAGCGTTATCTTGAAATTTTTACTCGGTGAGAGTACATGGAACTTTCCATAGAATTCATTTCTATTGCCCTCAGGTGTCAAGTCCAAGTTCGTATATTCCCCGTTCAAGTCTAGGACTACAACTGTAGCGCCATGTTCGACAAGGCCCAAGACGAGCAGCTTTGAAAGGTGAGATTTCCCAGTGCCCTTCTTTCCCGTGATTATGTTTAGTTTCCCATCGAGTTCGCACGCATCTATTGTGATAGGAGAAGATTCCTGAGTTGTTCCAAGGTCTATAGGAAGTCCCTTCGTTATGCCAGCCAACCTTATGAGTGACTCAGTTGGGAGCCCGCGTATTGTGGAATATGTACGTGACGGAAGCCATGAGTTTTCCTGTCTGAGGCCGCCTTCCGCGACGGTTCCATAGATTTTGCATACGAGCAGACGTGTATCTTGAATGTACAGTATGTGTGACATAACGTTTAATGGATCAGCGTCTTCCCCTGCAACATAGTCTTCTATATTTGGGGATCGCAGGAGTTCCTCCATGATGCCTGGCACAGTGGCAAATTGTATGTCTATCACCTGCGCGATCATCGCTTTTTCGGCTTTCTTATCTTCTATGAGCAGGTATCCTCCCTTCTCTACATCTTCGCCAGGGAAGCTCAAAATCTGCACTGTGTTGCCTACTTTCCTAAAAAGCCGCATCTTCAGTCCTCGATGCCTGTTGCGTACGGTCCGAAAAGAGTTCTACGTATGTTATGACGTGTTATTAGCTTGAGCCCATACTCTAGCGCAAGAAAGCTCTGGATGCCCAAGACATCATTCGCCGTAAAGGTTGAATAAATGTGTGCCAAACGTAGGGTTTCAGGGTAGCCTTGAAACAAGATTTCATTGCCTAGAAGCTTTTCAACGGCCACTATTGCTTGTTCTTGGCGAAGGGATCTGTCAATATCTAGGCGGAAAGAACATCCATTCGGGGTCAGCTTTACCGTATAAATTTTGCCTAGTAGGTGAACGGTCTTTGAGACGGACAGGGGTAAGTCTTCTATTTCGAGAAGGCATGGCGGCTCGTGGCTTGAGACTATTTCTGTTATCCTCCAGCCTAGAAACCTTAGGGTCGTGGATTTTGAGAAGGCTAAGACTGAGTTGAGGTTTCTTCTGGCAAGCGCCAAGCTCTGGGAGACAGTATTTACTGGGTTGCCAGGTACTCCGGCGGTTAAGGACCCATCCCATAGAATTATGCTCTTACTCGCCGTACCGGAGATGCTTGTTTGAACCCGTTTTTCCACTAAGTTACATAATCTTCTCTGAGTTTCGGTCGGCGTCGAGATACCTAAACTGAGACCTGAAGACGGATTCTGCCCCAATTCGCTGAAAATCCGAGTCTTGTTCTCTTCGGTTATGTGAAAGGGGAAAGGTCCAATCCGGAGGAATTTATAGTGTCTTTTCTCGTTCCAGACGACAGCTCCTCTGACGGCGCAAATGATGCCGGACTCTGTTTCTCCGATCCTGATGCTTGAGACATCTATGCCGACTATTGGCGTTCCGTCTTGAATCGGTTTCAAAGGAGTCAGCAAAGTCGAAAAAGATTTAACCGGAAGGTCTAACAGTTCGTCAGTTGTCGACTTCTCTGGGAAGGGCGGCGCAAATTCGACTTCGCAAGGCTGAAAGTGTCTTCCCTTGACATTCAACATCGAACCGAGGCTTACTTCTACCAGTTTTTCTGGGAGTTCCAGTTCTTCGACATCTGGAGGAAAGTTATATCTTGATGTTGCTCCATAATGTAGTTGTTGAATCACCAACATTCACCAATTTACAATTAGGATGCGGAGTTAATATATAAATGTTGCGCATGTACAACTTGTGCAATACAATAAACAGTATGTGCAACAACATACATACAAGTAGATAGCGGACTAGTGAGAAGTCCATGTCAGAAACGTCCCAGCCTGAAGACGAAGCTGAGAAACCTCCTGTTCGCATAACAATGAGGGTTGGAAGCGTAGAGTTCGAGATTGAATGCAGACAAGACCAGGTCCAAGACATGATACAGAAGATCCTGTCCAGTGCAACTGAATACGCAAGTAAGCCAATACTAGCTCCGCAAGAGAGGATGCCGCCTCCGCGGGCTGAGACTTGCAGAAGTATCGTAGAGAAGCTCTGGCGTGAAGGCTGGTTTGGAGAACCTAGGTCACTGGATGCCATTCACAACGAGATGACGAGGATTGGCTATCATTACGACCGAACTGCTGTTGCCCATGTGCTTCTCGACCTCGTTAGGGACGGACTTTTGACCAGAGAAGGAAAGCCCCGGAGATATGTATATATACAGAAGCGTCCTCCAAGTTCCAACTGACCTACCCTACCATATTCTAGTTTTGAGATGTGGAGTAGATGATATTAGAAACCAATAAAAGTAGTGAGACTGAAGAGGTCATGGTTTTAGTTCTTTCTCACTGCATCCTGAACCAGGCTACAAGATGGTGGCAAGAGGGGAAGCTTATTGAGAGGAATCAGGGACCAATAGATCAAATTCCCGAGTTTCTGTCAACGCATAAAATCGGCGCTGTGCAATTGCCCTGCCCAGAATTCGGCTTCTTTGGGAACCCTCGACCTCCCGCAACGAAGGACAAATATGAGAACATACCTGAATTTCAAGCTCACTGTGAAAACCTCGCTAAGGATTCAGCACGGCACCTGAAGATCTTGGTCATCGGAGCCAAGAACCCTAAGATCAGAATATTGGCTGTTGTAGGTGTTGAACGTTCTCCCTCTTGTGGAGTGAACTGTACGCCCCGTAAGGTAAATGGTAAGACTAGACACTTGGACGAGAAGGGTCTTTTCATCGAGTTCCTTGACAGCGAAATGAAGAAATATGGTTTGGAGATACCCTTAATGGGATTGGATGTGAAAAGACCCGGTGACTTCTGCCGGAAACTTACTAACCTTCTAAACAAAACCTCAGAATAATCATTGGGACTCCATTACTTTATTTCGGTTTGAGTTCTTTGATTACGTCTTCTGTTTTTCTTATACCAAGTGTTGTTATGCCGTATTGGCCTTCAGGCGTTTTTACGATCAAACCATCGGAGGCTAATCGAGGTATCTCGTTTGATATTGTTTTTCGTGCCTTTCCGGTAATCCTTGAGAGTTCGCCAGAGGAAAGGGTGTCCTTGGCCATTCTTCCAAGCTTGTCTCCAACATATGCCCCTAATAGAGCTAGGCATACCGCATCTCTCGTTGGTAGGTCAAGACCTGAAATAAGAATTGGCCCTTCCGAGGTTATCTCTATGACTCCTGCAAGTTTCCCCGCTAACTCAACCAAATTCGGTGTGTACACGATTTTTTGAACTAACTCTAAGTTGGGGTAAATCTGACCAAGGAAGCGGACCGTAGCCTCGAAAACTTGGTTGACTTCGCCCTCAAAGTCCGCCTTCGCTTCGCCAAACTCAATGTGGACCCGCAGACTGCTTTTTTCACCCATCTTAAAGTCCTCCCTCAAGCTTCAATTTGGGCACAATCTCATCTATGAAGGCTTTCACGCCCAAGGTGGTGATTCGGTATTCGCCCCGTCCGACCCGTTCAACCCATCCTAAGTTGGACAGTTCGCTTAACCGCGCGCCAATCGTTCCAGGCTTCGCCCCAGTTAGGGACGTTACCTCAGCTGTTGTTAGCGAGTCTTTTTCCAGCCGTCCAATTTGGTACCCAGTGTAGGCTTTGATGAGGTGAAGGATTATGGTTTCTCTTTCCCCTCTCAGCTTCTCCTTTGGAGCAGTCACGATGGGTCCTTCCGGTGCGAAAGCAATCAACCCCCTTATGCTTTCAAGTAATCTTCCAATGTCTACCGTTAGGCTCAGGCTTGAGGCGAGCTCATATGCTGGGAGAACTTTGCCCACGAAGCCAAGGAAAGATCGGACAACATCATCTGGTTTTCCCGTGAACTTTACTTCCATATCCTTGTATTTCACGGTCAGTTCGAGGTTTTCCTCTCCATTGCCCACTTAAGAGCCTCCTACGTTTTCTTATTACCAGACTTCTTGCGAATATCTGTCATATTCCGTCATTTTCTGAGGTGCCTCCCGCATATGTGAATGCGTAGTAGTGCTGGCGACTATAGGAGTTCTAAGCCATCAATCTGCAATATTACTTCCATCGTTTAAAAGACTTACCGCTCTGACACGTATTTTACGGCAGAATAGTGTTATGATCGTGAAGACCTTACGATTTTATATGCCTGCATTGAAATGATAATACGGAGCAAAGGGAAAATTGGATGCCGCTAAATTCCTTCCTCGACGTCTAAGCTTCGCGAAAATCTGTGACATCTTGGTCGCATATCTGAACGCTGGCGCAGACAAGGATTATGTTGGCGTAAGTGAAGTAGTGAGCAAATCAAACGTTTCGCTTCACAACATCAGCCGCAACAACAATTTCTTCAAAGGATGGAGCTTCATTGATGAAAGCGAGGAAGAGCCTGGCAAATATAGGATGACCCGGGAAGCGGCGGAGTTTGCATATGCGTACAGGATCGATCCTAACGGGGACCTCACAAGAGAAATGCTGAAGAAGCTTCTCTCAAAGGACGAGGTCTTACCCAAGTTTATTGAAAGGATTGACCGCGAGAACCTCGGCAAAGACGCCGTTCTGGTTGAGCTTCCAAGGGTTATAGGCGACTTGAGAGCAGATAAGGTCGGACTTAGCGCCTTCCTGGACATGATTGCCTACGCCTTCCTGATAAAAGACATATCAGCTCCTAAGAAACCTGTGAGGCAACCCAGACAGCCCGCCAGGACAGTCAGATCGACTAAACAAATCCCAAGGCTCGCGCCCCGAATCGAGGTACCGCACCCCAGAGCCAACATATCTATAAACTTGACAGTAAACCCAGATGTCTCGCCTGAAAGATTGAAAGAATACATAAAAGCAATGCTGGAGGCATATGACGAATACAGCCAGCAAAGTCAAACGGAAGCTGGTTAGGGTCTGTACCTCAATGTAAATGCGAAGGGAGTTGTTTAACATGATTCTCATTGATGGTCATCTCGACCTGGCCATGAATGCCTTGCTGCTAAACCGAGATTTGACCCTCAGCGTCTTCGAAATACGTAAGCAGGAGATCGGTATGCCTGAAAAAGGCAAAGGTACGGGCACCGTTGCCTTCCCCGAGATGCACAAGGGCAAGGTAGGAGTCTGCATGGCAACCATACTCCCCAGGATGGTTAAAGATGGAGTCTGGAGCGGTTACAGTAGCCCAGCAATGTCTTGCGCTGCGGGTCGAGGTCAACTAGCCTACTATCAGATTCTCGAGAAGCAAGGATTCATCCGTATAATAAAGACTTCAGAGACCTTAAACGCTCACATTCAGGAATGGCAGGAATCGCAACAGGAGCATGTCCCTCTTGGATTCGTCCTTTCAATGGAGGGCGCGGATGCAATCTTGGACCCTGAAAACCTCGTGTCTTGGTGGAAAGACGGACTTCGTGTCGTAAGTCTTGTGCATTATGGGGTAAACACCTATGCCCATGGAACTGGCGCAAGTGGTGGGCTCACCTTAGAAGGGCTGAAACTATTGGAGACTTTGGAGTCCTTGGGCGCGGTCCTTGATGTTACCCACCTGTCCGATGAGAGCTTCTGGGAAGCCCTTGACAACTTCGATGGATCGATCCTTGCCAGCCATAATAACTGTCGAGATTTGGTGCCTGGAGATCGACAGTTCTCAGATGAACAGATCCGAGCCCTAACAAGGCGAGAAGCTGTTATTGGCGTGGCTTTCGACGCTTGGATGTTGTACCCGGGCTGGATCAAGGGGAAGACCCCAAATACGGTTGTCACAATGGAAGCTGTCGCGGATCAGTTAGATCACATTCGTAGACTTGCCGAAAACAGCCGGAACGTGGGAATAGGAAGCGATTTAGACGGCGGATTTGGAAAGGAGCAGTGTCCCCACGACTTAGACACAATAGCAGATTTACAGAAGATTCCCAGGATTCTGAAGAGTCGAACATATTCTGACAATGATGTCGAGAACGTTATGTGGAGAAATTGGGTGCGCCTCTTTCGCCGAGCATGGTCCTAGATAACAAGCATCGCTGTCGAGTAGTAATATTGCCTCATAGTATGACATAGGACAATTCAATATCAGCTGCTAGTTAAGGGGTTGACTTTATTTCCATTTGGTTACATATCTTTTAAAGCCTAGTGAAGAATTATTGGTGTCCAATGAAGGTTTGCTAAGAATGTATGCTCTCGAAGCGATCCGGAAGAGAAGAAGCATTAGAAAATTCACGGGGGACCCCATCTCTAAAGAGGATCTGGAGATGATTGTTGATGCTGGCCGGCTTGCCGCTTCAGGTTACAACAGGCAACCATGGGACTTCATCATCGTCACAGACCCTGGCATGATCAGTAAGCTCAAGGTGGCTGCTCAGTGGATGGACAAAGCAGCAGCTATCATCGCCGTGGTTATGGACACTTCTGCAGAGTTTTGGCTGGAGGATGGTTCAGCTGCTGTGGAGAACATGTTGATAGCCAGCACAGCTCTGGGTTACGGGTCATGCTGGCTTGAGGGAGACACGTTGCCCTTAGAGGAGGAGTTGAAGACTTTGCTGGCCATTCCAAGCGAAAAAAGGTTGCTCACTTTAGTTCCTATCGGGGTCCCGGCTGAGTGCCCGACAAAGGATAAGAAACCATTAGAAAAGGTCATCCACTGGGAGAGATGGTAGCTCCTGGTTCTTCGGTCAAAGCTCTTCAAGGGAGGACGCTGTTTTTGCTAACCTTTTCTTTTTTATGGGAATTTGCACCTCTGTTATCAGCTCATCATCTGGAACTGAGCCTGCTTCGCTGTAGTAGATAGTTCTAGGTGAACCGTCAACTTCATAGCTATTTTCGTGCGCCCATGCAGCCACTTTCTTGAAGACTTCTCCTAACTGGCTGTAGGGTCCCTTGTGAACAGTATAGGCAACCAATTGTGGTCTCGTGGTTTTGGCTTTGACTTCCTTCTTTTCAGCCATGTCCAGTATTTCTTTAGGAGCCCAGCTCAACATGTTCTCTCCTCTTTCACTTTGGCAGTTTCTCTCTAAGAATCTGTCTCACTGTCTCCACGTTTACCCTTCCTCTGTACTCTTTCATTATGAGCCCCATCAGAAACCCCGAGGCCTCTGCGCCTTTTTCCTTTATAAGATCGCTATTCTTGTCGATGAGCTTGTCTATTGCCGATTCCAACTCTTCTCTTGAGATTGTGACCAGGCCTAAGTGTTCAACCGCGTCTATGGGCCTTGCATCCTCATGTTCAGACAGCCACTTCACAACGTCGGGTATAGCTTCCTTCGATGTCTTCCCTACGCCCACAAGCCTGAAAACGCCGACTATCTGGTCTTCCCTAAGCCTCTCAACTTCGACACCGTCCCGTTTGAGCGCTTTGAAGGTTTCAGTGAGATTCGCAGCAATGACTGTTGGGGACACATTAGACTCTTGGGCTAACACTTCAAACAGATCTGCATATGTCGAATTTAACAGCTGAACCGCAAGCTTCTCGTTTAGACCATACTCCTTCATTAGCCAAGCGGTCTTCCGCTCAGGCGCCTCAGGAAGACGGGAGCGCAACCGTTCAAGATAGTCAATCGTGACCTCTATCGAGGGCACATCCGTTTCAGGGTACATTCGTGCAGCACCTGGTCTAGGCCTCATATATCTCGTTGTTCCGTCAGGGTTGGCAGCTCGAGTTTCCTCTGGGACTCCTTTGACGGCTTCTTTGGCTCGTTCAACTACAGCTCTAAGGGCATCCAAAGCATTCTCTTCAGTATCCGCAACTAGGACGACAGCATCCTCAGGTTCAGCCTTCACAAAGTCTTTCAACCTCGCCAACTCCTCTTCTGTTCCGCCGTAAGAAAGGAGTTCGTCTGTATGTAAGACGCCGCCTACCCTGCCCCAGAACCGCGCTCTATCAGCCATCTCAGTCTCGAACCTTACGCCTGGCATAAGCTCAGTTCCAAGTAAACCAGAAAATTTTGGCAGTTTCACCGCTAGGACGTTTCTACCTTGGCTTACAGCTTTTCGCAGGAGGCGGCAACCTGTCTCTGAGAAGATGGGTGTGACATCTACGTATTCCTCCTTTACCTCACCTTCTCTTAACCCCCGCTTTCTCAGCTTCTCCCTCATACTGAGAAGGCTAAGTTGGCGTTGGACCTCGTACTCGACAACCTTCGAGATCAGCTCGAGCTCCTGGACCCCTTTTATCTCAATCAAGGCACCGTCCCGAATCGATATGTTCAAGTCTTGCCGAATCGTTCCAAGACCTCGTCGGACTTTACGAGTGGCCCTAAGGATTCGCCCGATTGCCAGGGCTACGTTCTCTGCATCAGCAGGTGTGTGAATTACGGGTCCCGTTGTCACCTCGAGAAGAGGCACGCAAAGCCTGTCTATCCGGTAGTGGACGGTGAAGCCTTCTTCGCGAATCTTTCTAGCTGCGTCTTCTTCAAGGCTTATGTGTTCTATCGGAACCTTCTTTCCACCGACTTCGATTTCGCCATTTAGTGCCACGACACAGGTTCTCTGGAAGCCGGTCGTGGTGGAGCCGTCTATGACGATCTTCCGCATAATGTGGACCTCATCCACCGGCTCTGCTCCCGTCATCAGCGCCACTACCAGCGCTATCTCCAAGGCTTCTCTATTCAAGCCATGTGGGGGTTCCTCATCCATCTCTACGAGGCACGAGGTTTCACTATCAGCTTCGTAAAGTATTCTCACTCCTTTCTGAAACTCGAAAAACGCAGCTGGATCAACCTGACCAAGCTCACTCTGAGTCGGCCTGAGCCTCCTAAGGAAAGTTAACTTCGGTTCGCCTTTGAAGAGCTCTGGCTTGCATGCACAGAAGAGTTTCTCACGTGTGGCAAGCTGCTGATGGCATTCTAGCCCCACCTTAAGGCCTATCTCCGAATAGTCGCGACAAAACTTCCTACGATCCAAGATCTTGAACCGCCAGATGAAATCCTACTAAGGGTCTATTAGGGCCTAGGTGATTTTAAGCTTTCTACAACTATCAAAAGAGGATACTTTCGCCTTCACTTGGGCAGCAGCTCCCGACGTCATCAACCCAGCACCGACATGGCAGAGTTTTGCCTTGGCGAAAGCATCGAACCAGCTGAAGACAAACAATTCGATCAAAGGCTAGACCTTGTAGATCCAGACTAACGGTGCGTTCCCCGCCTTCACAAGGTATACAAGTGAGCCTTCGCTCTGGACATACTCCCAAAGGTCGAGTGCTGAGTTAGGAGAGCCCCAAGCAGTCCTGTTCACCCAGACGAAATGTTGGAGATAAAAGCCTTGAAAGACCACGAATTCCACACCGTGCGAAGCAAGGTCACGGGGGGAAACATATCCGAGGATTCTGAGGTCGCTTCTGTGAAACTCGTTGAATGCAGCCATTTCACCTATGACAGAGATAGATGCACCAGGCGACGCAACTTCATTTACATATTTGACGGCTACACCCAGTCCTTCGGCCCAAAAGGAAGACTCACAGGCATAAATGATTCGTGAGCTATCTCCTGCGAGCTCATTGAAGTATGAAATCTCAAGGGGCCTGACTGACAATATCGCCAGTAGCGATGGAAAGAGAAGTATGCCAAAGATCGCAAAATTAGCCACGAAAGACAGCGAGATGATGGGCTTTTTCAACTCATTCCGTGGGCTTGTCTCCCTCCGACGTCTTATCACTTTCGCGACCAAAGATGCTGCACATTCAGCTCCCAGAGCTGACAATATTGCCATAGGCGGGAACACGAGGAGGACGGGTCTCAGCGCATCATAAGGCTGTTGGTATGTTTGTACCGCGAGTGGCACTGCAAACCATATTGCCGTGAGAAGTAAGGCTTGGCCTGACTTATGGTGCATTCTTGGGCTAACAAGGAGAGCGACACCAATGGCAAAGAAGAGGAGCGTAGGTAAGGGGGTTTTTACTGCGAAATAATAGGGATAGTAGTATAAGGGTGGATGCCAAACGATGCTTCCCCCGAAGAACTCTTCGTGACCCCATATTCTAAAGCGGTCTGCGTAAGTCAGCACCCCATCAGGCCCGAAAAGCCTGTTGTAGGTGTCAACCCAGAGCCAAGGCCAAACTGTGATGAAAAGCGTAGCACCCACCAAGGGGTAGATGATGACTGCCAAGAGAAATCTTGGGCTCCGCTTCCAAAGCCCATCGATTGTGCTGAACAACCTAGGGCCAAATCTTAAGAGAAGCCAAGGCACGAGTATCAGGAGAACCGTAAAGCCCGACACTTTCGCAGAACCCCCAAGACCAAAGAACAACGCAGAGAGAAGGACCCATCTGACACTTTGAGTTTCAACCCCTATGTAGAACATCCACGTTGATATAGCGATAAATAAGGTGGCAGGAAGATCTAGGCTTACATACCTAGCCATGCCATAGTAAAAGGGCGTCAAGGTTAAAATTGCAGATGACAGCGCTCCTACTTTCCTGTTGAATGCCCTGCTTGCGAAAGCATATGTCACTGCGACGGTCAAAGCCGCCATGATCGACGAACCAACTCTGGCTCCGAAGTAAGAACTGCCTAGCGAAGGGCTCAAAAAAAGGGAGAAGTAGCCATACACATACTTTGCTAGCGGCGGATGCTCGTGGTTCCAAGCCCAAACTGAGCTGAAGAAGTCTCTTGAGATCAAGGCCTCAACATATGCTCGGCCCGCATGGACATAAACTGGCTCGTCCCAACCTATGTCGAAAGTCTTAATTCCTGGAAGAAATACAACGAGAGCTGCCACGGCTACGAGGAGAAATTCTGCGACCAACTTTCGTTCCCAATGCAGGGGAGTTTCACGTTCGCTTTCTTCAGCCACTACCAATGATTTCCAGAAGCCGATAGGATAGTCCTCGTACCGTCTTAACAGATGCTTTCCCACCTTATAAGAGTGTACGCCATAAGGCAGTTCTTTGATTCGAAGCCTTTGAAGCCTATCAGATTCAACAAAATCAGGCGAAGACCATTCAGCACGGCATGATTTGCACTGGATGTTACCTTTGATGACGCTAGTGACCCTGTAGCCTATGTTGGAGCCACACAGAGGGCATCTTGGGAAGCTTCTGGTCATCAATCTTGAGATTTCTTCGTCTGTCCCCATATCGATGTCTGCATTTCATCTTGAAGTCCCAGGTATTAAAGATTCAGCCGAATGGCTGAGGCTGGACAGAGCCTGAGGTGCGTGTAAATGATTTTCTGAAGCTTCAATGTCTTAGCCCGAAGCTGCCATATAGCCCTCTTTTGACTACTCAATGTGGAATTTTCCGGGTACCTGAAGAGCCCTTTTCGATCTAATTTTGCTAAATTAGGCTTATGTATGGCTTAGGGCAAGTCTGCTAGAGTCCACAGAAGTCTGTTTAAGGCAACGAAAGTCTCCCCTTTGATGGTGCGCACGCGGCCCCGGTCGAATGTTCAGTGGATGTGATCCTCAGATAGTATGCTATCCAAAATTTGCGTGCAATAGGCAGCCATGACCTGGTTTATTTTTCCTTTCCAGCTGGCACTGTTTCGGGCGGCGCGATTGCCTCGATAGTTCGCGGTGAGATTTCGTGGGCTATGTTTGTCGTGAGAAGTGTTTTGGCTTTCTCAACGTCCTTGGTCTGTCCGAGGCTCCACATAAGTTTCACAAGAGCCGTCTCAGCTAGCATGTCCCCCAACGGGATCACTCCCATCGCCAAGAGGTCTCTGCCGTTCGAATAGACATTCATATTTATGCGACCCCAAATGCACTGAGGAGCCATAGCAACGATAACGTTGGCCCCTATTGCTTCCTTGATCGAAGAGAAGCACTCTCGTCGCACATGACCAAGGCCTGTTCCTTCGAGTACAAGGCCCTCGTATCCTTGCTCAACATACCATTCGATTACCTTCGGGTTCATACCTGGGTAAAACTTGATGAGTGCAACCCTTTCCTCGAAATTGGGTTTCAATGTAAGCTTGTTCTCGGGGTTTCTCGGTCGGTAATCATTGACCAAAGGTATTATCTCTCCATTTAGAACTCTTGCAAGAGGTTCGGCGTTTACCGTTTTGAAGGCATCCCGCCGGCTTGTGTGACATTTCCTGACTTTAGTTGCCCGATGCAAAGCTATAGCCTCGTCGGAAATGGTTTCATGCATGGCAACGGTGACCTCAGCAAACGGTGCTTTGGCTGCCGCCAAGACGGCACCAATAAGGTTAGCCGCAGCATCTGAGCTGGGTCTATCTTCGGACCTCTGGGCGCCTACGAGTATGACTGGCACTGGCAGGTTTTGGAGAGCGAAACTTAGGGCCGCAGCCGTGTAGCCCATAGTGTCTGTCCCGTGAGTTACGACAACTCCTTGGGCTTCCTTAGAAATGTGCTTGGCTATCGTCTTGGCTAGTTCCGACCAATGCTTTGGCGTGAGATCCTCGCTGAAGACGCTGAAAAGAATTTCAGTCTTGATCACGGCTATGTCAGAGAGTTCCGGGACGATGCTGTATAGATCACTTGCCGAGATTGCCGGTCGAACAGCGCCAGTTCTGTAGTCCACTCGGCTGGCTATGGTTCCGCCGGTGCTGATGATTGTCACGCGGGGCATGTTTGGCTTCTGTACCGGCGGTGGAGGAGGAATGAAAGACGGTTTTGCCTTGGCTCCTATCTTCTCTATTCTTGTCGAAGGTGTTGCCTCTATTCCGATGTTGTATCCCGACTTGATCTTTATCACAATGTGCCTCTCGTCTCCATACTCCGATCTTGGTATGAGGATGCCTTCGTATGTATCGCCGTTTTTCATGACCCGTATGAGATCTCCAATCTCAGCTCGTGCCTCAGTCAGAGCCTTCAAGGCCGCACCTTTATAGCCAAGAAATTTGCTGCTCAACTTCCATCCTCCCATGTAAGCCTTTAGCCCTTTGACTATAAGATATTATTGGGCAAGATGCAAGTTTACTTTAATTTTATGCCTCATTGGTATACTTCACCATTCACTTATGCTCTCCTACCCTATATATGTTGTAGAAGCAAATAATAAATGAGCAAACGGTAAATAAAGGTCATTGTGGCTCCAGAAATCAAAGAGGCTAAGCGATTTTGTGAAAAAGTGTATTCTATCGTATACATTTTCCGACTTCGGAAGTGTGTACGAACACTTGTATAAGAGGCTTGGGCTTGCTATGCTCTAAGGAATACTAACTTGACGGTTCAGTCGGAGCTTTCTTAATGGGAGCCTCCTCTTCCTTGATTCTGGGCAAATTGGAAACCTCTTCAGAACTCAGAATGATACACTCTAGGTTTCTAGTTTGGATTATCAGATACTCTCCGATCTTTTTGGGGTCTTTCTCCTGCTTGTGCCAAGGAATCCTGATATCCCATACCTAGATAATTCACGAGCAGGGACATCAATAGCATGAAAAGTACAGAAGGAGCAAATTTGCCAAACACATGCCTTTCTGCCTATTTTAAAGGCATCCATACCGTCATCTCGGACATGCCTCGATTTCCCCAAGCGTAATAGGGAATCATCTTAATGCCTAGCCTCTCCGGTTCGTGAACCGGCGCTTCCCGATAGAGCTTATTAGCCCAATCACCTTCTTCAAAAACTTCAGCCTCTCCTTCTAAGACGACAACTTTTTCGTTCAGAAGTTCATCGAATCGTGGCTTCAACTTGATATTACGAGGAATAACCACCTCAGTAACCTTGACCCCCTTCGGCAAATCTACTGATTCCAAACAGTAGACAAGGGGACCTCGCCTGATTGCCACTTGATTTCGAGTCTCCTCTACCAAGGGATGAGCTTCAATCAGTTTAGCTTCCATCGGCATATCTAGCTCGATGGTGTCACTTGCCGACCATATGCGATTCAACTCAACGTACTTACCGGGCAATAAATCATCTCGAATAACTTGACCATTGACTTTCAGCGCTGCTGTCGTCGTCCAACCTGGAATGCGTAGCATCATAGAAAATCTCTTTTTCGTTGGTGCATCGATAGTAATTCTCACGTTGCCATCCCAAGGATAATCAGTTTCTTGCGTCAATCGAAGCTTTGAACCGTCAGCAAGTTTTGTGTGAAGCATGTTGCTACCGTACAAGGTTACCCACACACCTTCATCTGATATATTATATGCGTAGCTACTTACTTTGGCGATTGTGCGAACAATGTTGGGCGGACAACAAAAACAGCTTATGTAGAGTTCTCGCATCCGTGACCACCGCAATTCAAATGGCAGATCATTAACCTGACGAAGTGTATTGGTATAGAAGAACCTTTTTCCGTCGAGACTGATAGCTGAAAGTATGCCGTTGTAGAGTCCCAATTCTAAAACGTCGGCAAAGCGGGCTTGCCCTGTAATGTTCAGCATACGCCAATTCCACAACACGTTGCCTATAGTTGCACAACTTTCATTATGAGCTGTCATATTGGGAAGCTGATATTCCCTGCCGTACGCTTGATGAACTAGTTTTATTTCCTCATGGATTTTCACGCCATAAGGTGAAGCTCCATCATATAGAGCACCGCACGCTCCTATGATGTACATTTTCTGGTATACGACATTCTGCCAGATCTTTTCGAGAGCATTTAAAAGCGATTCATCCCCTGTCTCTGCATAGACATCTGCTACTCCGGCATATAGATAATTGGCTCTGACAGCGTGACCAACTGCCTTGGTTTGGTCACGAAATGGTACACGGTCTTGATTTTGATCTGTACCATTTTTTACTAGATTACGGATCTCAACTAGACCACATGCCAATTCCAGATATTTAGTATTGCCAGTTGTGCGATACATATCCGTCACCCCCATGTAGTGTGACGGGCAGATAGCGTTTTCAGCAAGTTTGGCAGGTTTTTCTTTATATACACCATAAAGATAGTCGCAGGCCTTCCTTGCAACATCTAGAAAGGTAGTTTTGCCAGTGGCACGATAGTGGATGCAAGCAGAGGTCATCAAATGGCCTAGGTTGTAGGTTTCAAAGTGATGAGGATTCTGAAAACCCTCTATTTTCGATCCCTTGAGACGTTGTTCAATTATTACCGGGGTATGAATGTAGCCGTCTTCTTGTTGCGCTTTTTTAATGACATCGATCACTTCATCCATTAGTTGATCAAGTTTCTCATCTTTTGTTACAGCATAAATGTAGGCAGCAGCTTCTAGCCACTTGTAGAAATCGCCATCATGCCATGGTGGGCCCTTATGCTTACCAACTTCCAAACCTGCGGCAATGAGGAAATTTGCATAGGCGTGGCTTATACTTGAGTCTTTAAGTAGTTGCCACATATTTGGAATCATTACTTTATGGCATAAATCGAGCTTCTTAGCCCAAAACATTTTTGTCCACTTTACATCGTCAATATTGACGCTTCTTAACTTTGCATAAGGGCTTAATGGAGTGTTCACTTGTTTTACTTCCATTGCTGCCTTTGTGTCAGCGTGAATTTAGCGTTTCTTTATTCTAAATATCTTTCACTCTCAAATAAGTCATTCTTGTCGTTGGCGACCGACTTACTATGAAACTCATGGCATTTTCACTGGCGGTCTATCAGGCAATAATAGGCCCCACAATAATAGGCCCCATCTACTATATTCGCATATCTAACTATCTCACCCAGATATCCAAGCTCTATATGAGAAGGAGCCCACGTTAGTATGACAGCGAATACTGGAATTTTGAGGGAAAATCAAATGCAGTCAATGCCAACGGGAATTATTGATTGAGATCAAAGATGGCAAACTCATATCCTCAGTCGTAGTGTAACAGTAAAGAGGTTTTATGTGTCACTCTTTTAGTTGGACCCAAAGGTCGAAAACCCACTCATTCGGTGGCTTATTTTCCTGCCAGTTAAGATGTTCCTCGTAACCGTCGACCCAGCCGTGTTCCTCTTTTTTGAAACCCACGTGTTCACGTTTATTTTCCTCAAACCACTTCCAAAGCTTCTGCCAAGCTTCCCCAATCTTTTCTAGATTCGTGAATCTGAGAGTCGCGTACAACCCTCCGTGAATCTCTTTTAGGTCGATGTCTCCCTCAGGCTTAATGTCTTTTGAAACTGTCAAGAAGAACTCGTAACCATGAGGCTCTGGGTTGTCAGTTGGATACGTGTTCCTTCCAAACAAGCGGGTTCCTTTCCTGATCGCTTTATTACGTTTAGCCCAATCCATGATTTTCCTATTTGCATCTTCCTCAGGCGTTTCACTTAGGGCATGAGCATAGGCTGCACGCATTGTCTCCAACTTTTCCAGCCTAACGGTCATCTCTTCCAAAGCTACCGACCTAGCCTGTTTCTTCATCAGCTTATCATATAAATTTTACCTCAAGCCTATGAAGAATTCATGGCGGTTTTCAATGTTCCCTGCTTGAGCAAATGATGAAAATGAATTAGCCCTTGACATCTACCTTTTCAGCCATTTCTTCAATTGTTCGCTTAAACAGTGGTCCAGTTCCCTGAAGAGGGTAAAGGTGTGGGAGAAACATGTTGGGACTCTTTAAGCCAGATGTCGGTTCGGATCATGTTCTCTCAGACCGTTTTTCTTTCTGCACATGCGTAATCATGGACTTTGTCGAAATATTCCTTTAGTCCCTTGCTTGTCTTGAGATCCAGGCGAGTCAGTTGCCTGCAGTTAACATAGCCAAATTTGCTTTTGGACTAAAGGAAGCTTTGCCTCTACGTCTAACCCTTTGAAGAATGCATTCCCCTATCTAACAAAAAGTGAGGTTGGAGAGTGACATGAAAGCGTAGCAAAAAGTTATCGGAGCCTGTTTATTGGAGTATCTTGTAGACTCTGTCTCCTTCCCTTACTCTTCGCTCCACTTTCAGCCCAATGCTTTGGCCGCCTTGGGCTGCCGCTACGTTCTTGTGCTCTATCTGCATGGAAGCGACTGCTTGCTCTAAGTCTGTGGTTGAGCCTTGGATGAAGATCCTGTCACCGACTGAAAGTTTGCCAGTCAACTCTATCACGGCCACGCCTATCTTCGTAAAATAATGGGTAACTTCGCCAATCTCCTTCAATTCCCTCTCTGACATACAGTCTCACCATACAGTTCATGAATAGTGTATTCTGCTTAAATCATTTTTCTCATTAATAATAAAAGCTACTCATCTTCTATACAAGAAAACGTGGAAAAGAGTCCCATCCTTGCGAAGTCTTCTAGCAGACTAAGATGAAAATATACGGTTTAGAAGTTGGCGAGAACTTGGAGCGTCCTATATTGTTCCACAAACCGAAGCCCTTTCTGCGTAGTCTTAACCTTTCTTTTAGTCCCATTCTCCGTGGATATTAGGCCCTGCATTTCAAGCCTCTGCAGATAGCTCTCGAGGATCGTGTGGTTTAAGTTAGCCCTGTAGACAATATGCGTCTTCCTTGCGCCATTCATGGCAGCGTCGAGTATCTCGGCAGTTATCTCGATATGACTTCTTCGCTCCACCTATGATTCCTCCAGCTTCCAATTGGGCTAATCTTGCCTCATTTTTCGTCTCTCTGTATAGAGTTTCTTGATCAGAGAGGCGAGCATTTTGGGGTCAAGATTGAGTTTGTTAGCCCTTCTAACCATTTTGATCCCCTTCGTCTCTTATTCTCTGAGACAGCAGTTCGCTGGAAAGATATTTAAACCTATTCTGACGGAAATGGAAGACATTTTCCATTTTAGGAAAAACAAATCGCCCTTTTCACCATCTTTGGTAACTATCCTACTAATCTATGATCCATATTTTACTTCTATTCTCCGCTCGCCTACGACCCATGTCCATTGCGGTAAAAGCCAACCAAAAGACTTAATATTCAACTCGCCAAAACGGTTTATCTCGATAAGGATAGAGCGGGGGTGTCCGAGTGGTCAAAGGAGGCAGGCTTAGGACCTGCTGGCGTAGGCCTGCGCGGGTTCGAACCCCGTCCCCCGCACTCCAATTTCGGGATTAATTTGAGCTTATTTACGCAAAAGAAAGCAGTCTTAACGTGCTGATTCGGAGTTTCTGCTTGTTATTTTCTTATTTATATCTATGATTTCTTCATCTGTGAATTGGTATAAGTTATGTTCTCCCTTGCCGAAGACTTTTGTGTAGATTGTGCTAAAGGGTAGACGGGATCTTCCTTCGAAAGGTTGACAAAGTATATGATGTCATAGTCTTGCATCTTGACCACTAGGCTAGATGTAAGGCTTCTGTCACGAGCTTTTATATTCGACTTTTAAGATAACTTTTGTGATGATACTCATGATAACCCGCGATGATCTGAAACTGAAATACGGCTTCGAGGATTATGTAATTAATGCTTTGAAAGATAGAGAGATCGAAGTGCTACTAGAACCTCAAGAGGCAGCGATAAGAAGCGGGGTTTTGGAAGGACAATCTCTGATTATATCTGCCAATTCCTCAACCGGCAAGACTCTAGTTGCCGAACTTGCAATAGTGAAGCTCGCTACGTCCTCAAGAGCATTGTATCTGGTTCCTCTGAAAGCCCTCGCCGAGGATAAGTTTAGAGAACTTGAAGGGTACTACTCAAAATTCTTCAGTATAGGAATAAGTACGCATGATAGAGAAGAATATGATGACCGTCTTGAGGAACTTGACGTATTAATAGCAACCTACGAGAAAGCTGAAATACTCACAAGAACCAATTCTCGTTGGGCGAAATCGATCGGCTTACTAGTCGTTGATGAATTCCATCATATTGGCGACGAAAATCGTGGTCCAGCTTTGGAATTCTTAATTACACGTCTTTTAAAGATGAATAAAAACTTGCAGCTATTATGCCTCTCAGCCACAGTCGCTGAGCCTGAGATGTTCCAGAAGTGGTTAGGCATGAACATTAAAGTTCTAAAATTCCCGGACTATAGACCTGTTCCTCTTAGGATGGGAGTACTTCATAGCGGGAAAATCACCTACGATGATGGTGAAGTGCTTGACACGGGCTTTACAGGGAGACTCGAGGCAGTATTATTACAGGTCGTAACAAAAGAAATTAAGTCTTCCAGACATGTGCTGGTTTTTGCTCATAGCCGATACTACGCAGAAAAGTATGCGAGCGATCTAGCTGCACGAATAAGCCAAATGGACCTAGCATTTCTTAATCCGCTAACGGATGATGATCTTCAGAAGTTTGTCAGTGAGGAAGCATTATCAACTGATGTTGAACCATCATTGGTAGCTTGCTTGAGAAAAGGAGTCGCGTATCACCACGCAGGTCTCTCAGACAAAGAAAGAATTTTCATCGAAAAAGCCTTCAAAGAAAAGCGTATTGCTGCTATTTTTGCCACCACTACTTTAGCGGAAGGAGTTAATTATCCAGCTAGTCTGACAGTATTCGAATCACTCCGCAAGGGCCAAGTAGACTTAACAGTCAATGATTTCAAGAACATGGCAGGCAGGGCGGGTAGAATTGGATATGTTGATGTAGGCGAAGCCATAGTCTTGACAATCACTACCAGACAGGCACATATAGCCATGGAGAGATATATCAAGGGGGCGCCACAAGTAGTAATCTCACAGTTGATTTTCGAAAAGGAGCTTAGAAGGAATCTAATGGTTCTTCTCTCAACCGGCCAATATAGAAGCCTTGACGAGGTTGCTGACTTCTTTTCACAAACTTATTACGCTAAGTCTACAGGTTCGCCCGTTTCAAAAGATCTACTTTCTCGCCTTCTAAAGGAACTACAAGAAGATGGTTTCATAAGAGGATACTTGCCCACAAATCTTGGGCTGGTCTGTGCTTCTCGTAGATACGATCCTTTGTCAATCCAACGCATTGTTGAAGGCTTCAAGTTGATTCTTGAACGAGGGATCCCAATTACGGACTTTACCCTATTACATCTCATATGCTCAACCGCAGATTTTGAAAACACTCTATGTTACATTATGTACTGGGAAAAAGGTCGATTCTCGAGGGCATCGGTCGAGAGGGCTGCAGAAGTGGTGCAGACAAGCTACAAAGACCCAGAACATCTAGAAAGAGTTTTCAAGACAGCATTAATGCTTGAGAACTGGGTTGAAGGTAAGGATACGAGTAGAGAATACAGTGTGTATCCATCCGACGCGCAGACAAACTATGCAGCCTATGCTATGTGGCTCATATCTGCAATCCCATACACTCTAGAAGCAGCAGGGTTGCCAATTAGCTTGACTTTAGCTGATCTAATCGAGGATTTAAAGGAGCGACTGAAATATGGGATTCCAAAGAAGTACCTTGGGACCGCTAGAGTCTTCTCAAGCTTAGGCTTTGATCCGCTCAGTCGTAGGAGGCTAATTATGGCCGGTGAACTGCGCATCGGCTCAGTCTACGATCTTGTGAAGATACCTCATGCCGTTCTTTCCAAAGCGCTCGAATCTGCGGCCTTCGCCAAGCGAGTGCTTGATGCGGCAATTAAGCTGTCCAGTGATCCCTTAGTAAAAAAAAGACAACAACTACTCGCAGAAGCTGAGCAAATCGGATTCCAAGGTCCGGTGGCAAGACTATTCAACTCTACGGATGAGAGTGACTTTGAAGAAGCCACCTTTAGAATTTTGAGGAGTCTGACCAACTTGATAACGCGTCCCTCCGCTGATAAGTCTGTTTCTCCCGACTTTATCATAGCTAAACCTAGCGGAGAAACCATTTCTGTTGTGGCTAAATTTACTACTCTTGAGATTGAGCCCAGTGATGTTGGAGACGCAATTACTCGCTCGCTAGGTGAAAAGTCATCTATCATGACAGTCATCATAGCTAGCAAATTCTCATCAGAATCCCAATCTCTTGCCCAGCCTAAAACCGGTGGAAGTAAAGTAACTTTGCTTACCGAAGCTGCCTTGGTTAAGACACTATTATTAAGCAAAACTGTGCACCCTGAAGCCCTACTTTTAGCAGTATTGGAAGCGGGCAGGACAGTCTTTGAGGACGATGTCAGCATATTGGCGAAGTCGGTGACTTATGCTCACGATCCGAAAGCTGTTGTTTCTGAGATCGCGAGAGATGAAAAGGGCCTTGGTGTGCCCATAAAGAAGGTCAAAGGTGATCAACTGTCATCCGCCATCCGGGGTGAGAGCAAGTGAGTCATAGCATTGTATCAAAGATAGCGAAGAAGTACGGATGCCCGACACCGCATTACAAATTAGCCACAATCCTAATCTTCGTTTTACTAATTTCTTTGGCAATAACATTCTACATCGAATCGAGTATACTAACCACAATTGCATCCGAAACTTTTGTAGTTTCAGTCTTCCTTAGTCTTCTTAATTTTGTCGCAGGTCCCTCTTCCACTCGTGGTTTGGTGGTTGCTTCCTCATTGATGGGAGTCTTGATCGGATCTATTGTGGTACTAATGGTGTAACTCATGGAACTTTGGAGAAAAAACATAAATTCTTTGATAATGAGTGAGCAGTGGATCAAATCACATGTGGCTTTCTGTGTTTCCAAACATCTTGAATCTGGCTCAGGAATGCAGGGCATTCTAACAGTAATTGATCAGTTAGATCAGTCAACTTTAAAGCCAATGGTATTTATAGAAAATGTTGCCACTTACATTTTGTCTTCGACTGATCCCGGCTTTTGCTTAGCTAAGAAATGCGTTCAAGAAGCGATTGTTTTCACTATTGTTAATCGCGGTGGATCCGAACCTCGTGTTCCTGGTCTCTATGTAGAATTGGCTGCAACAGCAATAGCTAAGCATATTTGGGAAGTCTACAAAGGTTTGTAAGAGATCCACTTTATATAAATCAACTGTGAAGTCTTGTTCTTGGAGGGTTTCTATGGAAGGAAAGATGTTAGAATGAAAAGATTTCTTTTTAGATTCTCACATACAGTCATATTTCACACTTCCTTCTAACATCTCATTGCCTTTAATAGATACCTTTCTGGCAAGTGTCCACAACCAATTATACATTATAAATCTGATTAATGTTTAATTCGATGCTATATGGTATACCACGGTAAACCTGTTCAACCCTTATTTAATGCAAGATAAAAACGAATCGCCCAATGAACTGAATACAAAAAATAAAAAATAAAGAAACGGATTTGCGGAAGATGTGGTTAGTGTGCAAGTAGTTCGAACCCCGTCCCCCCACCTAGAAATGAAAGGGAAAGATGGATTCCTAGAATTCGAAATGAACGAAACAAACGGCGCTAGAAAAAAGAGTGGATAATTCTCGCTTCTCATTGGTGAGCCCAAGAGATAGTTTGACATGACACTTGAATTTTTTGTTTAGAGCGTCGTCTCGAACCACAACATCAAACTCCTATATCTTGCCAGATATGTCGCCCGACTAATTATGCCGAGCGGTTAGACTGATATGTCTGCTCTTCCGTCGCCTATGATCGTGGGTAGGCTCGCGTGATGTGGCATTATTGCCTTCAGCCGTTCTAACGTCTCGTAGGCATCAAGAGTCAAATAAGTTCGACAGAATTCCACACATAAGTCTTAAGAACAATTAAACAGATATCAGATAGCTTAGAGAATTAGAAAGCTAGACCTAGAAAGATTACCGAGAAGCCCGTTCTGTGAAAAGCATGATGGCAAGAATAGTGCTGTCTTACTTGGTTACCATGCTAGGATTCACGGTATTGGCTTACGGCTTCTCCTTCCTCGTTTTTCACATCGAACCCGGCTACTTCATTTCTCTGCTATCATTTGGCTTTTTTAACCTCTTCGTTTCTGCGCTTTTAAGTACCTATTCAAGAAGAAGATCTCCTTCAAAATCCCAAAGGGCATTTTTCCTTTCCGCGATTACTGTGCTAATTGTCATAGAGGGCAGCATTTTTTCTTGGGCTTCGCCGGCATCGATTATTCTTACGGGCACAGGTACGTTAAGAAGCGTTAAGGTTGGAGTATATGAAGGTCTCTCAGGCAATGTGTTCTCAATCGATTGGGGTGAACTAACTCCGGGCTCCCAGAAGGATGCTACAATTCTCATAAGGAACGAAGGAAATACGGAAGCTATTCTTCAGCTGTCGACCGAAAATTGGGATCCCGAATCTGCTGCGAGATACATTGATCTGAGTTGGGACTACGGTGGAAACTCCCTAAGCCCTGGAGAAGTCATCCAGACAACGCTGAGGCTTCGCGTCTCAGAATCCATAGAAGGAATAACACACTTCACATTCGATATAGTAATAACTGTTAAAGGCTAAGAATAACTGAGAACAAAGTCTTCCTAGATATTGGTCTTTGCCATTGTTTTCCGCCGAGTAACCTCTTGTGTCCACCTTGTTATCTAGTCGGGGTCTTTGTTAATACGGAAAGGGTTACAGATGACCCAATGCCGTTGGGGCCAATGTTGTCTAGATTGGTTGGGGAAAATGTTTTAACCTTAGGTAAGAGATTAAGTTCGATCCAGTTTGAGTTTTTCATCGAAGAACATCGCTCTGGTCGGGGTCTTCGCAGCCTCGCACGTAGGACTTTACCTCGTCTCTATAGACCTATGGCGAAACTGGAGCATTTACCTAGAGCCTCTCGAGGGCATAGTTCTGGGTCCCTGGGTTGGCTTCCTAGCGGCTTTTATAGGTAGCGTTGTAGCCAGAGCTATCAAGCCGACCGATCTCTGGATGTTTGGAATAATAGCTGAACCTATGGGCGTCCTAGCCTGTGGACTCATGATGAAAGGAGAATGGAAGCCAGTGTTAGCCATGTACGCAGTTATGTTGGGGGCTTATTTCATCCATCCGTTGGGAAGATGGCTTCCGATATGGACAATCCTTGATATTCTAATAGCCTTGGCCCTCATCTACCCAGTAGCCAGAACCTGTAGAAACCTTTTCAAGGAAGACGTGAGGCGTTTAGCCTTCTTGACATCACTCATCGCCTTCATCGGAACCGTGACCGATGCACTGACAAGGATATTTCTACTGATCCCCATGGGCTTGCATATGGTCTTTCTCTGGTTTCCCGAAACCGTGTACTACGTATTCGTAGTTGGCGCTGCTAGCTCTTACATTGAGGATCTGACCGTCGTCCTAGTCTCCTTTCTTATAGGAGGACCTCTTCTTGCAGCTCTACGAAAAATACCAGGGCTCAGATTTCCGTTAAGCTGAGGAAGACAAGCGACGAACAAAAGCCTGACTCTTCTGCACATGATATTCACTGAAAGATTTATGGAGACCTCCTCCTATGGGATCTTGCTGCTACTATTCCAAACGATATGATAGCAGCGGCGGTAATCCCGGCGCCAACAAAGTGGATTGGGGTTTCTATATAAGTTATGGTAACATAGTTGTCGCCTTGCGGCAGTTTCAGTTTCATGATACCGTCCTGTTCAGTGACTGCTGCAGGTCCATTGTTGACCATGACGTGCAGGTGAGGAGACCAAGCCATGCTTACTATAATATCCAATGCCTTGTCGCCACTTACTCTATATTCTTTTTGAGAGGGAGCTTCCCTAATAACATTGTAGTTGATCATCTCCTGTTCAGTTACGCCTTTAGGTGTGCACAGGCTTTGGAGAAGCTCTATTTCGGCACTGTTATTGTATAATAGGGCATGGTAGAAGAGGTTCAAGCCGACAAAATAGATACTGTCTCGAACGCCCACCGCTTTATAGATCTTGTTGACTTCTAGGTGCGTTTGGGAGAACCCTTGATACGTCATAGCAATCCAAGCTGTACCGAGATAAGCTCCTTCTGAAAATGAACCGTTAATGGACAATGCTGAGTATGTAACGCGGAAGGGAGAACCCCAGCGATCCGTTTCAGGCCCATCGTAGATGATCTCTCGAGTGAAATTAACCCCTAGAAAGATGCCTTCATCCTGTAATTCTCCAGAGATTCGATATCCATCCATATCCACGATGAGCAATCTTCCTGATCCTGCATAGCTTCGCAGCAACGACTCAGCGGCCTCCTTGCTGTGATGTGTGAAGGAGTAGAGAACCAAAGCATGATAGCTTAAGAGTTCATCTAGACTGTAGTCATCAATATACGATGAGGGGCTAGTTGTAATCGTCATGTTGAACAGTCTCCTTTCAAGTACGCCCCTTACGACAGAGCTGGGATAGGCCTCACCAATTACTAAGATGTCGCTGACAGCGGTTTGGATTATGCCTTTGTATCCCAGATATTTGTAGACGATGTATCCATCGTTCACGTAGACAGTTCTGAGAGCATTCAGCTCCAGAAGTGAGGCTACTCTTTGGATGACGCTCTTGTCGACTATGGCATATTCGACATTGAATAATTTAAACATGTTTAGGACACGAGTGGTTTCGTTCTGTAACAGAGCAAAGGTTCTACAGTATTCTATGGCATAGGAGAGTTTTGAACCTTGGACATAGTAACCCCCAACTATAGCTCTCCCGGTCAACGCAGGGGAATATGAGTAGAGAGGAGCATCCAGACCGATGAATAATACTCGTCCGTCTCCCGAGCCTTGCTCTTTGACATAACGGCAAACATCATTGAAGCTGGATACTGGACCAGATAGGTTTATCGACGGAGAGATAGACGATGAATCAACAATGGCAAACATCGTTACTAGCATGCACAGCCCTATAGCTAGGAACCTGTATCGTGGAGGAAATCTCATGTCAGCTAACCTTTCTAGAAGACTTCCCGCGGCTGAAGCCAGACCACATGCCAGACAGAACACGCAGAGGACCATCATCCGCTCTGGATATACTCCTAGACTAATCAGAGGATTTAACCAACTCAGTGGTGCATTTACACCTAGCGCCATGTAGCAAAAGATAATTAACATAAGAATATAGGTCAAATTGTCTGTCATGTGCAATCTAGTGACTAGTGCAACGGCTAAGATTATAATTACAAGCATGCCCAAGTATGTGGGTGCAAACCCCGCCTTCATCGAGGGATTGAAGAAATCCTGCAGCTCAACTGAAGAGATAGGGATAGTCCACTCATATCCCATGGTTCTCGCCAAAGCTTCCTGTTCATAATAGTAAGGAATGATCCAAAAGGCTACGAGGCCGATCGAGAACAAACCTATGCAAAGCAGCGAAGCAAACCTCCCTATAACATAAGTCCTTTTGAGAAGAATCTCAAGAATGAAATGAAGCCCGACCCCGATGGCTGCGAAGAATCCTGCATAGGCGTGGGCAAGGAAGGAACCTGCTATGAAGAAGGCGCAGAACGCATGATTAGCGATGTTGCGATGGTGTATGCTTCTCAAATAGAAGAAGAACGACACTGGCAGGAAAGAGAAGGCAAACGCTGCAGGTAAGTCGTTAACAAAGGTTATGAAGTTGACCAAGTAAGGGTGATAAGCAAAGTAAATAGAGGCTACGACAGCCACTAAGCATCTAAAGACTCGTCTCAGCATGAATTCGCGCATAATCTCTATGACCACAAGATAGGTTGCTAATGATGAGATCAGGAACGATGAAGCTACGCCTATTCTGATACCGAGACCAATATCACCAAGCAAGTACGCCAGTATCGCGTACAATCCGTAGCTCAAAGGGGGGTAAAAATGGAAAGGATGATATCCCAGGTACCACGCGTCACTCCAATCAACATAAGCTCCTCGCCCCATCCTATCAACGAGCTCTGCGACTTTATAGACATGGGCCATTCCATCTCCGCCGACGATGTAATCGCGGCCTATCATGCCTCTTACCATATAGTTCCGAAAAGCATAGAGGTTGAAGCCTATCAATACAATAAAAATAAGGATGTCAAATGCCATCTTGTCTGCTACGGCGCGTTTCAGCTTATTCCACATATATGGCATCTTCCAGTAGAGATGCAGCAATTCCTTAAATATGCGGGGGGTAATTCTTATAAATCACTGTGCATCTGTTGAATGAAAGTCGGTGAATGTCCAGTGCCAAAATGGGGATACTCAGTTATGGGCTTGAATCCGGATACAACCGTCAAAGCCAGCGGTAGAGAGCTTAGAGTATCGCCTAAAGCAGCTAGGGAAGTATGTACGACGATCAAGGGGATGAAACTTGATGAGGCAAAAGAATTCTTGGAGTTGGTCAGACAGAAGAGGAAAGCTGTCCCTTTCAGGAGGTATAGTAAGAAAGTGCCTCATCGAAGGGGTCTGCAGAGAGCCGCCGCAGGTAGATATCCAGTCAACGCCGCGGAGAAAATCCTCAGGGTACTGGAAAGCGCTGAATCAAACGCCATGTTTAGAGGGCTTGACACAGAAAGACTGAAAGTGATTCACGCCTCAGCCTACCCTGGATCAAAGATTAAGAGGTATACCCCCAGAGCTATGGGAAGAGCGACACCTCGCTTTGAGACAATGTGTCACGTTGAAATAGTTCTGGAACAAGCTAGAGGGGAAACGTGATTGTCCTCTGTCAGACATTTTATTGACGAATCCATTAGGAAGACTGGGGTAGACGAATTCCTATGGAAAGAGTTTGAGAGAGCAGGTTATGGTGGCGTGGACATCACAAAAACTCCTCTCGGCACGAACATAGTTGTCTATGCCATGCGGCCTGGAATAATCATCGGGCGCGGAGGCTTAACAATAAAGAATTTGGCAAAAGTTTTAGAGGAGAACTTTGGTCTGCCAAACCCCCAAATTTCTGTCGCCGATATTGAGGTTCCAGAATTTAATGCTCATGTAATGGCTTCACGCATTGCTGCTGCGCTGAAACGGGGCGTACACTTTCGAAGAGCAGGTTTCTGGGCTTTAAGCCAGATAATGGAAGCCGGAGCACTGGGTGCAGAAATTATTATTAGCGGCAAGCTGAGGACCGAACGCGCTCGCAGCGAAAAATTCAGGGAAGGATATGTCCCGAAAAGCGGCGAGCCAGCCACGAAGTACGTCAGAAAAGCTGCTGTCCACACCCAACTTAAACCAGGCATTTTCGGAGTAAAGGTCGCAATAATGCCTCCAGGACCCGAACTCCCTGATCAAGTGCATATAGTAGAAGAAGGGGCTAAGGAAACCGAGGAAGCCGTCGAAGCGGCAGAAAAGATTCCAGTAGACACGGCTAAGGAAGGACCTTCTGAGGCACTGATCGAACCAGAGGGGGAAGAGTAGACGTCAAGCAAGAGAATGAAGGAGATTCGAAGTATGTCTACGGAAGAGCGGGAAAGAAGGCTGATCGAACTCCGAACAGAACTGGTCAGGACGAGGACTATGGTGAAAGCTGGAGGAGCAGTTGAGAATCCCTCAAGAATCCGTGACCTCAGAAGGACTATAGCTCGCATTCTGACAGTCATGAATGAAGAGGCCAGAGTTGAGAAGAAATGAAGATTACACCGTCCATACTTCAGCATGAGTTCATAGGGTTAAGGGCAAGGGTGGTGCAAAGCTCAAACCCCAGCTGCGTAGGGATATGTGGTAGAGTCCTAGATGAAACTCGTAATACATTCACAATATTACACAAACAAGAAGAAAAGACTGTAATAAAAGTGACATCGGTTCTTCACTTCACGTTGCCCGACGGAACAGTAGTCGAGGTTGACGGGAAAGTCCTTGTAGGTCGGCCAGAAGACCGAGTTAAAAGAGTCTCCAGGAGACGTTGGTGATGACGCTGGCTTCCTTCAAGAAACCCGAAAAACCGTGCAACGACCCCAATTGCCCATTTCACGGCTCATTAAGTGTTAGAGGAAGAGTCTTAGAAGGAACAGTCACAAGCGCCAAGATGGATAAAACTGTCATAGTCAGGCGTGACTACACTAAGTATGTACAAAAGTATAAACGGTATGAACGGAGACACAGCCATATCCCGGCCCACAACCCTCCTTGCATAGGTGCCTCTGAGGCCAACCGTGTTAAGATCGCTGAATGTAGACCGGTAAGTAAGACAGTCTCTTTTGTTGTCGTTGAGAAGACGGAGGCGTGACGTGAAAAATGGCAGCCAAAGCAAAGGGCAGAGCCCTTGTGGCCAAAGGGACGATAGCGCATGGATTAAAGGTCACAAGAGGTCTACAGGCCGGGTCCCTAATAAAGTGCAGCGATAACTCTGGAGCAAAATTGTTGAGGCTTGTCCAGGTCGCGGGATATAAAGGAAGACTGAGGCGTGTTCCCGCAGCCGCAATCGGAGATATGGTGATTGTTTCTGTGCGGAGAGGAACACCTGATATGAGAAAGAAACTCTTCCGCGCGGTCATAGTCAGACAAAGACAACCTTATAGGCGTCCTGAAGGAAACTGGGTTCAATTTGAAGATAACGCCGCCGTCATTATAACCCCGGAGGGCGAGATGCGCGGCTCGGAGATACGTGGTCCTGTGGCTAGGGAAGCAGCAGAACGATGGCCGAGAATAGCGAGCGCCTCAAGCATAATAATATAGCAAGGTATTCTAAGGCGGGATGCACATGAAAACTAAGACAAGAAAACCCGGCAAACAAAGAAAAAAGCTGTACAACGCGCCCCACCATAGGCGGGGCAATATTCTATCTGCTCATCTCTCATCTGAGCTGAAAGAGTCTCACAATACCCGCTCCATTCCTGTAAGGACAGGTGATACCGTAAGGGTACTCAGAGGCGACTACAAAGGATTCGAAGGTAAGATCCTAAGGGTCGACAAGAAAAGCTATAGAATATTTATTGAGGGCATAAACCGAGAAAAAGCCGATGGAACCACGGTGAATATTCCAGTTCATGCATCAAAAGTCGAAGTTGTGCGCTTAAACATGGACGACAAATGGCGGGATAGAATCCTCAAAAGGAAGGGCATTATTAAGGAGGCACAAATAGTAGAGGAGGAACCCTCAGATAAAAAGGGAGAATTGAGGCCACTTCAAGAACCTTTGGGGGTAACTTCCAAGGTTGAGGGAGGAGAATAATGTGGGGAAGAAAGGCGGAAGAGGACATCTGAAACGGGAAATGGCGCCAAGCTTCTGGCCTATACACAGGAAAGAATTCGCATGGACAGTGAAACCTAGCCCCGGTCCTCATCCCATTCACCAGAGCCTACCGTTGGTAGTCATAGTACGTGAGATGCTCGGTTTAGCGAAGACGAGAAAAGAAGCAAAGAAAATTATCTCGAAAGGCGAAATTCTTGTCGACGGAAAGATCAGACGAGACGAGCATTTCCCTGTCGGCCTGATGGACGCAGTCTCTATACCAGTACTCAAGGGAAACTATCGGGTCCTACCCTCTGCGAAGGGGCCTTTCCTGCATCCAATAGATGAGGACGAAGCCAAGTCTAAGCCTTGCAGGATTGAGGACAAGAAAACATTGGACGAGGGACATATACAGATTAACCTTCACGATGGCAGAAGCTTCTCGGTTCATGTTGAAAACCCGCAGACCACCGCAGAAGACATCTATCGAACCATGGATACGTTGAGGATAAGCATTCCTAGTCAAGAGATACTTGAATATTTGAGATTGGGGAAGGATATGATGGCACTGTTCGTAGATGGAAACAATACGGGCAAATATGGAACGATTGTGTCAATCGAAGAGCAAGCCGGACGGAAACGCAGAGACTTACTCGTAACAATAAGGAACGAGAAAGGAGAAACTTTCCAGACAATACTCAACTACGTCTTCGTAGTTGGCGACAAAACGCCTAGAATATCATTGCCAAACATGGAGGCCAAGTAAATTGCCTTCAAAAGAGATCAGTGTGAAACGACAAGAAAATACTATGCTGAGGCCGAGGATCGAGAAGGTGGCTGTCAATGTTTCGGTGGGCAAATCGGGCGAGCCGCTTGAGAAGGCCATGACGATTCTTGAAGAGCTAACAGGACAGAAGCCCTGCGTTAGAAGGGCAAAGAAGACAATAAGAGACTTTGGCATAAGGAAGAAAGAACCTATAGCTTGTCTCGTCACTCTCCGAGGAGAGAAGGCTCAAGCATTTCTTAGGAAGACACTTCAAGCTGTTGACAACAAAATCCCTAGAACATCATTTGATCAGCAAGGTAACTTCTCCTTCGGAATTGGGGAACACATTGACATAAGCGGCACAAAGTACTCTCCTGAACTTGGCATAATTGGCATGGATATCTCAGTCATCTTGAGGAGACCGGGGTATAGAGTAAAGCATAGGCGAAGGGCTAAATCCAGCGTCGGTTCGAAGCATTTATTAACCCCAGACGAAGCCGAATCATTCATTCACGAAACGTTTGGTGTCGAGTTTACCTAGGAGCGGTTATAATGAGCAAACAGACTGGCAGGAAGGAGCGGAAGTTTGGCAAGGGAAGCAGGCCTTGTAGACGATGCGGATCCTACGGCCCTGTTATAAGGAGGTACGGTCTTAACCTCTGTCGACATTGCTTCCGAGAGGTTGCGGAGAAGCTCGGCTTCAAGAAATACCAGTAATGGATGGAATGTGAAGATGGATACGATTGCAAATGGCTTGACAACGATAATGAACAACGAACTTAGGAGGAAGAAGGAATGCATCATAGCACCAGCTTCAAAACTCTTAGGTAATGTACTTAGGGTTGCACAGATGAACGGCTACATTGGAGAATTCGAGTTTATTGATGACGGCCGCTCCGGGAAATTCAGAGTCCAACTCCTAGGTAGGGTGAACAAATGTGGAGCTGTTAGGCCTAGGTTCACAGTCAAAGCCCAGGATATTGAGAGATGGGAGAAGACTTATCTGCCGTCAAGAGATTTCGGCGTCATTGCAATCTCGACTTCTCAAGGCGTAGTCTCTCACAAAGAAGCCAAACAGAAGAGGATGGGTGGCAGTCTACTGGCTTTTATTTACTGATATGGGGTTTAATGATGCCTGAGACAGAGACCAACATAGTTGATATCCCTCAAGGCGTGACAGTAAGCATAGAAGGAAAGACTATTGAGGTTAACGGACAGAAGGGGAAGCTAGTTAGAGATTTCTCTCACGCCCCTGTGTCAATTTGGCTGGAGGAAGACAAGATCATAGTCTCAGCCTCTTGGCCTAGAAGAAAGGTGTCTGCTCTCGTCGGAACAGTGTCCTCTCACCTTCAAAACATGATAAAAGGTGTCACAGGTGGGTTTACTTATAAACTGAAGATTGTCTACTCTCACTTTCCCATGTCCGTGAAAATGCAGGGAAATAGCATTGCTATCGAGAATTTTTTAGGTGAGAGGAGCCCGCGCATAGCCAAGATTGTGGGCGACACTAGGGTCACCGTAAAAGGTGACGATATCATTGTGCAAGGAATCTGCATTGAGGACGTAGGTCAAACCGCAGCAAACATCGAACAGGCAACAACGGTCAAGCAAAGGGATCCAAGGAAGTTTCTTGACGGCATTTACGTATTTTCTAAAGAAGAAGGGATAAAGGATTGACGGAAGAAAAGGGGAATAGGGAGAAGCTAATAGCACGAAGGAGGAAGGAGAAGGCAAAGAAGCCGAAGTTTCGCCGTCAAGAGAGCTGGCGATATAAACGCCTCAAAGAAAACTGGAGACGGCCTCGTGGCATGGATAACAAAATACGCAAAAAAGTGAAGGGGTGGCCCTCCTCTCCCAGCAGCGGTTACCGAGGCCCCAGAAAATCCCGAGGACTGCATCCCTCATCCTTCAAAGAAGTCAGAGTTTTCAACCTCGATGATCTAAGTAAGGTTGACCGTAACCTCGAAGCTATCACGATAGCTCATACCGTTGGTGAAAGAAAGAGGACCGAGATCATCAACAGGGCCAAGGAAAAGGGGATACACATCTTTAACCCAAGGGAATTCAGGGAACTAGTAGAGCCTACAGCCGAGAAGGAAGAATCCTAAGAGTAAAACACAATACGATTGGGGGTCTGGTTTTGAGTCTGAGAAGCCAACGTCGATTGGCCGCTGAAATCCTCAAGGTAGGCGGAAATAGAGTGTGGATCGACCCCGAGAAGATCGACGAAGTTGAGGTAGCCATCACAAGAGAGGAGATAAGAAAGCTCATCCACGAAAAGACTATTCGAAAGCTCCCTGAAAAGGGAGTCAGCCGGGTTCGCGCTGGCATGCTTCACGAGAAAAAGAAGATAGGCAAAAGGAGAGGACATGGGAGCAGAAGCGGCGCTGAGGGAGCTAGAATGCCCTCAAAGGAAGCGTGGATGAGGAGAATTAGAGCACTGAGGAAGAGACTTCGTGAACTTAGGGGAAGACACGCAATCACAGACAGCGTCTATCGACGGCTATATGTTATGGCTAAGAGCGGAGCCTTCCGATCTGTCTCAGACTTGGAACGGCATATAGAGGCTCACAGCCTAAGGAGGAGAAGGTGATGGCCAAAGGCCCATCCTACAATGTTCCTTTCAGAAGGCGGAGAGAAGGGAAGACAGACTATGAATTGAGAAGGGGGCTCATCTCTTCGGGGCTTCACAGGCTCGTCGCTCGAAAAACAAGGAACCATATGATAGTCCAGCTGGTCAGGGCTACGGTCAACGGAGACCGAATCGTCGCCTCAGCTCACTCGAGCGAACTGAGGAAAAAGTACGGTTGGCTCGGGAATCTCGACAACCTCTCCGCTTCCTACCTGACTGGCCTCGTTTGTGGGTACAGATCATTGGATAAGGGGGTGAATGAAGCTGTCTTGGACATTGGGTTGCAGACGCCTTCCCGGGGCTCACGCGTCTTTGCCATGCTCAAAGGGGTTCTTGACGCTGGTGTTAAGGTTGCCCATGATGAAGAGATCCTGCCAGACGAAGATAGGATCAGAGGAAAACACATTGCCAACTACGCCGCAGAGATATCCTCTGACGCTGAAACCTATTCTCGCATGTTCTCAACTTACCTTTCGCGAGGTTTGACTCCTGAGAAGATTCCAGACCATTTTTCGTCGGTGAAGGAGAAGATTGGGGCAGACTTTGGCAAATCCACTAAAAGACAATAAGTAAGTTTCTTGTCGAGGCTCCTCAGGCGTCGTCACCTGGATCAAGGCAACATCTATTGGAACCATGCCCTTAGATATGAGATGCGGCAATTCCGAGAGAAAGACTGGCGTGTAGTCAGCTCTTCCTTGACAACCGCCTCGCGAGTGTTTATCCCAACGAAGAAGGTGTGGAGGCGGAATCTCTCTGAATAAACGGGCTTGGCATAAGGGGCAACTCCCAGTGCGTGTAGGTGCAATATTTTATTGTCCGCAAGGCAACTAGCCTTCTCAACGAGCCCTTGTACAAGATACTGAGGGTCACCACAAGCCGAACCGATGAAGATGTAGTCACCTGTCTTTATCATAGCTAGAGCTTCATTCAGACTTACCTTCTTATCTCCATAATGCCTACGACACATAGAATCCTTATCAACGAAGGTAAATCCCCCTCAAACACATTGTCCCTCATTTGGATGACGCAGAGTCATACATAAATATTCGACAACATCTCCTTAATGCGGAAAATCTAATTAGCACAACAAAACCAATTGGGGCTGACCATGAAGCTCGAAACCTTCTTTAAGCCAAGATCCGTCGCAGTTGTGGGAGCAAGCAGAGAACCTGAAAAGGTAGGTCACAGAATCTTCAGGAACCTTGTGGAATCAGGGTTCCAGGGCGGCTTATATCCAGTAAATCCGAAGGCAACGGACATACTGGGGTTTGAATGTTACAGTAGCATAACCGGAGTGCCTGATGATGTTGACCTAGCGGTAATCGCTGTGCCAGCCAAAATCGTTCCAGAGGTAACCGAGCAATGCGGCATGAAAGGAGTCAAAGGAATAGTAGTCATATCAGCCGGTTTTAGCGAGACCGGCAGAGAAGGAACGGTGCTGGAGAGAGGACTATTGGCAGTATGCCAAAAGTATAAGATGCGCATGCAAGGTCCAAACTGTCTGGGAATTATAAGTACTCAAAGTCATCTCAATGCTTCCTTCGCCGCGGCGAACCCATCTCCTGGGAGCATAGCCTTCGTCTCCCAAAGTGGGGCACTTGGAAGCGCGATTCTAAACTGGGCGATACAGAAAGAGGTGGGTTTCACAAGCTTCGTCAGCCTTGGCAATGAGTCTGATCTAACCGCTGCTGATTTTCTCGAGGCTCTGGCTGAAGACAACCAGACCAAAGCTATTGGGCTTTACATAGAGGGGGTCAAGGAAGGAGAACGTTTCCTCGAAGTGGCTAGAGAGACATCCCTGAAGAAGCCGGTCATAACTTTGAAAGCGGGAACAACAGACGTAGGCGTTAGAGCTGTTTCATCGCATACCGGTTCTCTAGCCGGCTCTGACACTACCTTCTCTGCTGCATTCAGGAAGACCGGTGTCCTGAGGGTGAACACTTTGGAGGAGCTTTTCGACTTGGTCCTGGCGTTTGAGGATCAACCTTTACCCAAAGGGAGGAATATATTAATAGTAACTAACGGCGGCGGGCCTGGGATTCTGACTGCTGATGCCTGCGAAAAAATAGGCCTCAACCTACCTCCAGTTGAGTATGAGATCAGAGAAGAACTCAGGAAGTCTTTACCCGTACACGCAAGTCTGAACAACCCGGTGGACGTTCTAGGAGACGCCGATGAAAATCGCTATAAGTTGGCTTTGGAAGCCGGTCTCAAAAGCAGCCAGACCGACGGGATCATAGTCATCCTGACTCCTCAAGCTATGACTCCAGCAGAAAGGGTTGCTTATATCGTTGCTGAGGCTCGTAAGTTCTCCGATAAGCCTATTCTGGCGGCATTCATGGGTCTCGATGAAGACTCTGTCCCCTTAAGAACTCTGCGGAAACACGGCATACCCAACTATGCTTTCCCTGAGGCTGCGGCTTTCGTGCTAAAAAGAATGCACGATTACTTTTCCATTTTAAGGGCACCAATTGAAGAGCCGCCGACCTTTACAGACACTGAAGACGACAAGGTAAGAGAGATACTTTCCAAGGTACGCAAAGAAGACAGACTGAGCCTTACGATTGAAGAGTCTTTTCAGGTAGCAGAAGCCTACCGAATCCCGACGCCCTCGGTAGGAATCGCAAGATCCAGAAGTGAAGTAGCGAAGCTAGCGGACTCAATAGGTTATCCTGTGGTTATGAAAGTTGTGTCGCCTGAGATTCTACATAAAACCGATGTCGGCGGCGTCGTGCTCAACATCAATACCAATAAGCAAGTTGTGCGGAACTACGAAGACATCATAATGAGGGTAAGCGCGACAATGCCACAGGCTAGAGTTTTGGGGGTCTTGGTTCAGAAGATGGTTCCCGTGGGCAAAGAAGTGATCATCGGCGCAGTCCGAGATGTGCAGTTCGGTCCCATGATGATGTTCGGTCTCGGAGGCATCTACGTCAACTTCCTCAGAGACGTTTCATACCGTCTGTGCCCTTTAACGAGATCGGAGGCTAGAGAGATGATCGAAGAGACTAAAGCCTATACGCTTCTAAGAGGGGTCAGAGGCGAGTTGCCCTCAGACATCGATTCTGTTATAGACATTATCCTCAAGATTTCGCAGATCATGGGTCGTTTTAAAGAGATAGTTGAGATGGAAATAAACCCACTATTCGTATATGAAGAGAAGAAAGGATGCGTCGCAGTAGATATAAGAATGACTATCGGCGAGAATACTTGAAAATAATGATCCCAAAACGATCTAAATACATTAACTGTCGTTGGACCAGAGCTTAACTCACCCATTTTTACTATAATGATTTCGACTGCACCTAAACATATCATTATAGCGGCATTCATAGCTCTAAAAAATAGTACTAACACGGGGAATTCGTCACAATGCTCTCTTAATAGACGAACCAACCACAGAGGAACATTTATGTCTCCACTTTTACTATAAAGAAAAAGGTCTTTTTTAGTATGACCAATGGAATCTAAATGCTTATGAAATGGTTTAATAGCATCGGATGCTATTGGGGTTGCGAGATTTAGGAGTGGTTATTGAGGATAGCCTTGCCAATCTCCTAGAAAGTAAACAATAAGCTGTGATTCTCTGTGTCTAAATGGTTAGTGAGAGAGGGTGAGAGCGTCTGAGGGCGAGACATGGCAAGCTTAAAATTATCCCCATACTGTATTTACCAATATACGAAAGAGGATTGTATGAAAATGATCGAACTACCTGAGGCAACGGTGATTGCTCGCCAGATAACGGCGGAGCTTAAAGGGAAAAAGATCGAGTCCGGCATCCGCGGCAACTCGCCACATAAATTCGCATTCTACAATCGTTCACAAGAAGAATATGAGACTATTCTTAAAGGCAAAACGATGGGACCTGCAGCAGAACAAGGAGCCTTAATTTGGGTTTCAGTGGAGCCCGATCACGTACTGGTACTTGGGGGAGGCGGTGAAAGAATTCTATTACACCAAAACGAGAATACTTTACCCAAGAAGCACCAGTTTCTATTACATTTTCAGGACGACACGTACTTGACTGTTACTGTTCAAATGTGGGGATTTATCCAACTCTCTCATAAATCGGAGATTGAAGCGCAAAGGGGGTATCATCTCGGAAGAAAGGCGGTTTCCCCTTTGAGCGACGAGTTTACTCTTGAGTATTTTCAAGGACTTTTCAATGAGCTCGTGGAGGATGACCCTAGAAGTGTCAAGTTCTTTATTATAAGTAAACCCGGCATCTGGGGGGTTGGCAATGGATACCTACAAGACATTCTTTTCCGAGCTAAGATTCATCCTAGGAAAAAATGCGTCGACCTCACCAAGACAGAGAGGATAGCACTCCACAAAGCAATTAGAGATACTCTTAAACAAGCAGTCGAACTTGATGGCAGAGACACTGAATTCGACCTTTACAATAATCCTGGAAGATACGAGAGGATTCTCGACAGCAGACAGGTGGGTAAACCGTGCCCTGAATGCGGGACACCGATTGAAAAGATCCAATACCTCGGTGGAGCATCATACTACTGCCCAAGCTGCCAGAAACTCCCCTAATACAAGAAACTTAAAAGTTGCCAGAACCCAAGCTATCGAGCGTCTATAGGTTGAGTCATTAAAAAGTTCGATCTCTGTGACCCATTCTATCCATTTGTATTCCCATTCGCTTTCTGCTACAAGCTGGGATAGAAACCCTCTCTCAGCTGGAAGAACTATTCCATGAGATAAGAGAAAAATATGGACTCCACGATTAGCTGATTTTGATAAATGTGGATATAACTATTCTATAACCGTAATTAATATATCATATTTATTCGAAGCTGAATTTATAATTCCAATACGAACAGCCTCTTGTCTATTAACACTGTCTGAAGATAAACCCTCTATTCGTATATGAAGAGAAGAAAGGATGCGTCGCAGTAGGTATAAGAGTAACGACCTTGAAGTAAATAAGATGAAGAAGGAGATAGGAATTGGCTAAACGGGCAATCTACATAGCTTCAACAGAGGAACTTTCAGGCAAAAGCAGTATAACGATTTCACTGGCTCTATTAGCCAAAGGCTTAGGCAAGAAGGTAGGATACTTTAAACCAATTGGAAGCGCCTCGACATTCAGCGCTAAGGAAGGAGCCTTAGACGAAGATGTCGTGACAATACAGAAAATATTGGGGTTAGAAACCGAGACTAGTCTTATCTGTCCTATCATATTGGGAAAAGGCGAGTTCTTGGAAGGTTTCAGTAAGACTGATGTCTCTGAGGTTATTGACAAAATCGCCGCGTCCTATAAGAAAGAGTCCGAAGGCAAAGATGTCATTTTTTTTGAAGGTCCCCCTACTTTGGCAATTGGTTCTTTTCTAAGCTGTCAGGTGCCAAAGTTGGCTGCAAATTTTGATGCTCAGATTCTGCTCATCGTAAGGTTCAAGGATGACTTTGTAGTGGATGATATTCTTCAAGCTCGAGACTACTGCAATAAATGGAACGTACCGATTTTCGGCGTTGTGTTCAATCGTGTCCCGTTAGGCAGAATAGAAAAAGCTAGGGAATTAGTTAAGCCTCTACTCGAGAGGAATGGTGTCAAGGTCTTAGGGGTGGTCCCAGAGGATAGAGAACTTGGTGCCCTAACGATCAGAGAGATCTATGACGTCGTCGGCGGAGAGGTTCTCGCAGGAAAAGATGGTATGGACAAGATAGTCCAAACGGTTCTCATAGGCGCTATGACCCCCGAGAGCGCCATGAGATACTTCCGAAAGGCAAAGAACGAATTGATTATTACAGGAGGAGATAGGACTGACATAATCTTTGCCGGCCTTGAAGCTGGAGCATCTGCATTGATCCTAACGGGTAACTTGTATCCCAGCGTGAAAATCTTTCCTCGTGCGGATGACTTGTCGGTCCCAATAATCCTAGTGCCATACGACACGCACACGACTCTGCAGCAGGTTCAAGGAATTGTCGGCAGGATCAAACCAGCAGACAAGAAAAGGATCACCAGAGCTAAAAGATTGGTCAAAGAAAACGTGGACTGGAGAAGGATCATTACAGGCCGTTCGATGTCTAACTGACTGTGTTATGGGGAAAGCGCTATGCCGATTAGACAGCCAATCGTGTGTGTACTTGGCCATGTAGACACTGGGAAGACTCTGTTACTTGACCAGATACGGAAAAGTAGTGTACAGGCACGAGAGGCTGGCGGGATGACGCAACATATAGGTGCAAGCTTCTTTCCACTTGAGACATTGAAAGAGATAGCTGGGCCTTTGCTCCGAAAACTAGGAGGCGAAATTCAGATTCCAGGCCTGCTGGTAATTGACACGCCTGGACACGAAGCATTCGCCAACCTTAGAAGCAGAGGAGGCGGTGTGGCTGACATCGCCGTGTTGGTCATCGATGTCCTGAAGGGATTTGAGAACCAAACCTTTGAGTCTATAGAAATTCTGAAGTCTAGGAGAACCCCCTTTCTAGTGGCAGCAAACAAGATTGACCGCATTCCAGGCTGGAAGCCCCAGAAAACCGCCTCTTTTCAGGAGTCTTATATGAGTCAGGACTCTTATGTTCGGCAGGCTCTAGACGAGAATCTGTATAGGATCATGGGAAAATTCTCAGAACTAGGCTTCAGGGCTGAAAGGTTTGACAAAATAACTGACTTCACCCGCACGGTTGCCATCGTTCCCACTAGCGCCAAGACAGGTGAGGGCATAACCGAGATAGTGGCAGTCCTAACTGGTTTGACCCAGCAGTTCCTCAAGGATAGGCTTCAGACAACAGAAGGGCCTGCGAAGGGCACGGTTCTAGAAGTCAAGGAAGAGGTCGGACTCGGAACCACAGTTAACGTGATCACGTATGACGGGGTTCTTCGTAAAGACGATACGATCATTCTGGGTGGAAAGTATGGCCCCATCGTGACAACCGTACGCGCTCTTCTCTTACCAAAGCCCTTGGACGAGATTAGAGATCCAAGGGATAGGTTCTCTTCAGTTGATGAGGTTTCAGCTGCTGCAGGCGTGAAGATAGCGGCCTCAGATCTTGACGATGCCTTGGCTGGTGCTCCACTCTATGTGGTTCCGTCTAAAGATGAGATCGAGGACTACATAAAAGAGATCTCGGAAGAGGTACAGAAGATCCGTGTCTCCACCGATGTTGATGGAGTGGTTATGAAGACAGATGCTCTCGGGTCTTTGGAGGCGATAGCAGAGGGTCTGAAGAGAAATGGTATCCCAATAAGATTAGCCGATGTCGGTGACGTCTCTAAGAGAGATGTCACAGAAGCCGCTGTTGTCAAGGAAAATGAACCCCTTTACGGAGCAGTTCTAGCCTTCAATGTCAAGGTTCTGCCGGACGCTGAGGAAGAGGCGGAAAGCAGAAAGGTTCCCATCTTTCGTCAAATCATAATCTATCACTTGATTGACGAGTACATGACATGGATGAGAAGAGAGAAAGAGTCCCGCGAAAAAAGCGAGTTTGACCGGCTCATCAAACCTGCCAAGATCAGAGTACTTCCAGGCTACGTGTTCAGAAAGGCAAAACCAGCTATCGTAGGTGTTGAAGTTCTTGCGGGAAGGATCAAGCCCAAGGTTAGCCTTGTTAGCGAAGACGGCAAGGAGATAGGTGAGATACTACAGGTTCAAGACCGTGGCGAAGCCATATCTTCGGCAGAGACGGGGAAGCAAGTCGCGGTTTCGATCGACAAGCCTGTGGTCGGCCGTCACTTTGAGGAAGGAGACCTGCTATATGTGAGCGTTCCGGAACCACATGCCAGAATCCTACTCCTAAAGTTCCAAGACAGGTTAGACCTCGGGGAGACTGAAGCCCTGAAAGAGTTGATCGACACAATGAGGAAGTCCACGCCTTTCTGGGCTGCTTGATTAGGAACCGCTTTGGCCTACACTTTGATGTTTTCTCGCCTTAATAGGGCGTTTGAAAAGACCGATCACTTGCTTTCTCTTCTACCCAGATAGATAAAGATTCCTGAGGCGGATACGGCAGCTCTCACAACAACTAGGATGTATATAATATAGCCTATGAATGAAGTGATATTCACCGTCAAGGTGTTGATCCAGTCTCCTGAAGTGCACATGATAAGAGCAAGATTTATCAAGCGTGCAAACGTAGGTCCAATTGCGGCCCACAGAAATCTGAGACGCATCACTTTGCCTGGGTAAACGGGTTTGTTTACATAGGTCCAGTTTCCCTGATTGTAAGGGAACACTTGGCTTTACGCAGGCGTGCATTTTGGTCGTTGAAAGATGGTGCAGTTTGGCAACTGCCTGAATTAACTCTAAGGCAATTTGCAGGGTTGTTCTATAACTTTTTCCTCGCAATTGCCGCCCTTCCGTTGCAAGTCGGGACGAACCAGTCTAATCCATCAATCATCCACATTAGTTGAATCGTTATGAACAAGTCATCTATAATGTGGGTATATTAGAAGTTAACCTAGCTTTACACTGGTTATGTAGTCTAAGGCGACTAGGCAAGAATGAATTGTCTTTGCTAGATTGATCACTAACTGAGCTTTATAGAATTAGGGTCCCGTAATCTATGGCATAATTTAGAGACTAGAAAAAGAGAAAATATCAAAAGCAAAAAAAGAGATAAAATTAGGTGAAACTGGGTTTCAGGATGACCCGGCAGGTTACTCTGTTTCCCTTTTGGCCACTGTGCCCATACTGAACGAGAAGCCGCAAATTTCGCATTCTAACGTATATTGGCCTGTTGGCTTTAATCTTCTCATTCTGCATTTAGGACAGCTAAGTCGTGTCGCAAGCTCTGCAACTGATTCCTCAGAGGCATAGAAGAGCGTGGGAGTTTTGAACGCCTTATAGGCGATATAGAGCATTATTGCTACTGCAAAGATGGCGAAGACGAAGATCGCATAAACGATTACTTCGACTTGTGGGATTGTCTTGTCCCCCTTTGGTCTTTAGATGCGGCTCTCTGCGAAGGCTACCACCATCTTCGCTTTTTCTTTACTTCTTCCTCTGCAGGAGGCTTCTCGAGCACTTCGACTTCTTTTCCTACCTTCGGTCTCAACGCACCAAATGGTGAAAGCCCTTCAACTAGGAATGGGCTCTCGACGCCGGCTAAGACTACTGTTGCACGCATAGCACCTTGCATCTTACTGTTCACTCTAGCTCCCCATGAGGCCCTAGCAGTAGGCGAGACCGTACCCATGACTATCTCTCCAGCCCTGTTAACGTCCTCTAATGTCATGTCGTCACCGCCTTCGATGTGGACCAGTGCACCTTCACATTTCTTGAGGTCCCCTATGTCAAGCAGCTGAGTGTTCAGTGCCTTCTGAACAGAGTCCTCGACCTTAGTGTCACCCATGCCATCTCCAACGCCTATAGCGCAGACTCCACTTCCTGTCATGATTGCCTTTAAGTCAGCAAAGTCTAGGTTCACGAGGCTTGGAATGGCTATAGTCTCAGATACGTTCTTTATGAAGGTCGCTATCAGTTCGTTTGCGACTCCGAACGCCTCGCTTAGTGGCAGGTTACCCGCAACCTTTCTCAGCCTGTTGTTATCAATCACGATTACAGCGTCGCAGCTCTCTACAAGTCTTCCTAAGCCTTCTTTGGCCTTTACCAATCTTGCCCTCTCGACCTGGAACGGGATCGTGATAACAGCTAGCGTCAACGCTCCCATGTCCTTAGCGATCTTTGCTATCACTGGTGAAGCGCCTGTTCCGGTTCCACCGCCCAAGCCTGCTGTTATGAAGACTAAGCCGGAACCCGCTATTGCCCTTTCTATTTCATCTGAACTTTCTTCAGCTGCCTTAGAGCCTTGCTCTGGGAAGCCACCACACCCGAGCCCCGCGCACACTTGGAATCCAAGCAGTATCCTTTTGTCTGCCTTTGTAATGCTAAGGTGTTTTGCGTCAGTATTCAAGGCGTAAATCTTTGCTCCTGAGACCTCTTTCTCCTTCATCCAAGAGACGATGTTAGATCCTGCCCCTCCGATGCCTAGTACGGCTATCGTGGGAATGGCTTCTCTAGCAATGTCTTCGATGCTCTTCTCTGAAACTGCTCGCTTCACTATTTCTTCAACGCTTTTCTCCATTCTTTCTTTTTTCTCTCCTTTAACGAAATGTTTCTGAAATATACGTGAACTAAGATAATCTTAAGGAAGATATAAAGTTTTCTAAAAGTAAACTTAGATTCCATCTAGAAGTTTAATACTTATTATACATAAATATTCCAACATATTATGCAGCAAGTATACCGGAGTATTATACCAAAAGTTACACAATTTTTAAATTCAAGTTCACATTTCAATAACTTTTATATAGTTAAACCGTTAGATTCATTATGGAGATAATGAGGAAGTAGCCTTGGCCGAAAGATCAAGTGAAGCGAAGGAGTACGAAGAGATAGTCGTGAAACTTGGCGTATCAAATGATTATCTGAAGAAGCTAGAACAGCTCATAGACGTAAAGAGGATATTCTCGAGCAGGGCTGAGGCCTTTAGAAGAGCGTTAGAGCTTCTTTTCGAAAAGTATGAGGAAGCTCTAAGAGAGAGCTAAGATTCACTGCTGTTGTGATAGGACTCTAGTCGGCGGCAGCTCTCGTGCATCTCAGCGGAATCGGGGGAGAAGCAATGTGCTACAGGGCTAGCGGTTGACCGAAGTTTTAAAAGTTTCCCCCCCAGATTTTTTTCACCAAATTGCATGTAGACTACTGGAAAGAGGTCCTTACTTTTGAAAGCCGAAAAGAACCTTCCCAGCTAACTTATGACTTCTGAAATCGGCTCCTTCGCTCAGAAGACAATATTGCACCGTAAGCTGGGAATTATAGATAAAGTGATTGCTGAGAATAATTATCCTGCGCCTATCATTAAGCGTTTAGCTTCATTCAAAAAGGAAATCCTTGGCAATAATGTTCGACCCCTAACAGAGCAGGCATCTGATGTTGAAGCATGGAACGATATGGTGCAAAGGTTTGAGCATAATACTTGGCTGGAGCTTCCTTGGTATTGGCGAGTCGCCGAGGTTTACTTCTATCGCCGCCTTCTTGAAGCAGTCGAATACTTTAAGTCCGGGTCAACCTGTGGATGCGACCCCTTTCAGCAATCAAAGAAAAGTCTCAGCGGATTAAGAAAATGCATGCAAATGGCATTGTCTGGAAAAACCTTTGAAGCGTCTGCTGATTGGTTCTGGGCTTCACTATATCACTTCTGTGAAATGCCAAAAGATCTTTATGAAGAGTTGTCTCGTCTCGACATGGTCATTCTATAAGGTGATGTCAATTATCAATGGCTAGTAAGCGATAGGCACTGGCCATACAGTACGCCCCTACAGGATATTGTTTCGTATTTTCCGACATGGTTTCTGATTCTCCGGACTTTGAAGAGCGAGATCATAATTGGACTTAAGAATGGTTGGGCTGAGAAGATCGCGCCAAAAGACCCGGAATGGCTAATAGATGGACAACGCGGGATAGTTGAGTACATCAAACCGACGCTATCCTAGCGTAAGCTGCCTACGACATCAAATGTGCGTATCAAGATAGCTATAATCCATTGTAAGCATCTTCTAGGGCTAATATGTGACGCTTCTCAGTGAGACGACAAGGTGAGGGGAGATGTAGATTATCGCCAGGATATAACTTATCAGTGCCGATGTTGCTGCAAGAGTCACGGCTACACGTCCAAGGCGAGAGGGTCCTTTAACTGAAACCTTTGGGGTGGGAATCATAAACCACGTTTTAGCCTTGTACTTCACGTATTCTACTCCGATCCTGCTTGCCAAGGCCAGCTCCTCAAGATAAGCCATCAAGACATATACGTATGTCATTGTTCCCCAAGAGATCAATGCTATGGGCCTTGCCGATCTTAACGACAGTCCGAGTACAGCGATGATCAATCCTAGGTATTGCGGATGCCTAACTGCTTTGTACGGTCCGCTAGTTATCAGCTTGCCACGGCTTTTCAGCCAAGATGCGAAGCTCCACACGAACAGGCAAGTGCCGGCCAGCATCAAGACGTTCTGAACCGTGAACCAGAAGAACGCCCACCCGCCATCTAATATCGAGGCGTGGAACACGAACGCGAGGAAGTACAGCGTTGTGCCTCTACCGAAGGGGTCCGGTATATCCTTTAAGAAGGGCCAAGGTAGAGTCATGGCGAAATTCACGCCGAGGGGAAGAAACATGATGTATAATAGGGGGTTTAGGACGACCCAGATTGACGGGATAGATGAGAAGTAAAGAGCTGCGATCCTGACGATCCCGCGAATCAAGCGTTCAAGCTTGCCAAACATACGTTTCACTGTAAGAAGTACTTTGGGAAAGTTATTTAAACCTACATTTCAGAACAGCTTCTCTATTTGGTCTTAATACGCGCTGCTCTCCCAAAATCTATTAATGGATTGTTTATGTTGACTGTGAAGAAGTCTGTGGTGTAAGGTAGCGGATGGTGGCTATACCGTCTAGTAAATCAATAATAACGGTTTTAAGGCAATCCAAACATTAAGACAGCATACCTTAGATTGGTGCGGAGACAGGGAATTGGGGTTCAAAGCCGTCCATTATAAAGATGTTGCTTCAGAAGGGGTTGAGGAAGCCGGTGCGAAAGGCGTCCGAGTGAGATGGCTCATTTCTAAGAAGGATGGGGCGGAAAACTTTGCGATGAGGTGTTTCGAGGTTGAACCTGGCGGGCAAACTCCTCTCCATTCGCACGATTGGGAACACGAAATCTTCATCCTACATGGAGAGGGACTTGCAGTCTGCAGCGGCTCTGTGAAGAAGATAGCCCCCGGTTACGCGGTCTTTGTCCCCCCTAACATTGAACACTGCTTCAGAAACAACACAAACAAGCAATTATGTCTGCTCTGTTTGATCCCCCATAAGAAGTAGCAAGGACCGCAAGACCTGTAGATGTTAGCCTTAGCACGTAGCGAGTCTTCCATCAAGCCACATGGGAAACGTTATTAGCGGTTTAGTTTCTTTAGCTGAATGACACAGTTAGGTTGAGTGTTCCTTGAGGGCTATCATCTTCGATCTTGACGGGACATTGATTGATTCAGCCATCCCTTTCAAGGAGATGAAGTCTACGGTTATAAAATACCTCCAAACCGTAGGGGTCACACCAGGTCTCTTGAACAACGATATGCTCAACTCTCAAATCACAAGCATAGCTGTTGAGGACCTAAGAAAGAAGGCTGTCTCTCAAGAAGAAATAAGAGGCATTTTCAGCAGGGTATCGGATATAATGAACAGGGTTGAGCTTGAATCTTTGCCTCGGGCTTCGCTCATTGAAGCTGTGCCTGAGACTCTAAAAGCTCTGAAAGATATGGGGCTGAAGCTAGGCATCATGACGAGAGGTTGCCACGAATACGCTGAGAAAATACTTAACAGGTTTGGGCTGAGCAAATTCTTTGATGTTGTTGTCGCTAGGGACGATGTCGAAAACCCGAAACCCGATCCGGAGCATGCTTTCCATCTGTTGGGTATCCTAGGCGTGCGAGCAGAAGAAGCCCTATGTGTCGGGGATCACTGGTCGGACGGAGAATGCGCGAAGAAAGCCGGTCTCAAATTCGTCCTTGTCAAGAGACACGATCATAACGTTACGTCGCCTGAGGAATCGGACTTTCTGACAGTGAATAGCATAGCAGACCTTGTACAGTTTTGCAGAGGAGGCACGTAAGCTTACTACACTTGATAGACGTTTTGCTTTTATAAATCGAAGGCTGCATAGTATTCTCGGCTGTCTCTGACTTTGTTGGAGGAGTGGTTCTTGACCAGAAAGACAAGTCTAACCGAACTAAGGAACGAGATCACGAGGGTCACCTTAGAGATCACTCGTCTATGCGGAGAAAGGCTTCAATTGGCGAAGAGCATAGGTGAGATCAAAGCCCGAGAGAACCTGCCTGTAGAAAGTCCAAAGTTTGAGGAAGACTTAAGGAGCGAGGTTCTTAGCATATGCCAAACATATGGCTTGGATAGGGGTTTCTGCCTCAAGCTTTTGGACCTTCTCCTCGACGAGTCGAAGCGAGTCCAAAGAGACCTGTTAGGACCAAAAACCAGAAACATGCGCGGATTCAGGAGGTATAAGACTTGAAGGTGGCAGTCATAGGCGGAGCAGGACGGATGGGAAGGTGGCTCGTAGAATACTTCCTCAAGCAAGGACACAAGGTTGTCCTCTCGGACAGCAGATATGGGGAGGCTAAAACTGTCGCAAGGTCAACAGGAGCAAAGCTAGCCCGGGGCAATCTTGAAGCCGTAGAAGACGCGGATCTGTCTGTGTTCTCTACGCCGATTGAGGTTACGCCGCATGTTTTGGAGAAGTTGACTCCCCAATTTAGACGGCTCTCCAAGGTCATGGAGATATCCTCGCTCAAATCTTCCATTGTACCAGTTCTGAAAAAGATTTCGGAACGAGAGGTAAGGCCCTTGTCGGTTCACCCGCTTTTCGGTCCCGGTGTTCAGAAACTCACTGGAGAAAAGATTGCCTTGATTCCCGTGTCTGATCCTGCCTTAGAGCTCAAACTTACTAGGAATCTCTTTCCGGACGCTGAGATGGTCGTCGTTGATGTTGAGGAACACGACAGAGCTATGGCTCTGACACTTTCTCTTCCCCACTTCATAAACATAGCTTTTGCCTCTGTGATAAGTGACGAAGACATCATTGTCCTAAAGAAGTTGGGAGGGACAACCTTTAAGCTGCAGCTGGTACTAAGTGAGAGCGTCATGAGCGAAGATCCTAACCTCTATGCGTCAATCCAAATGAGCAACCCATACACAGATGAGTATCTGGCCAAGCTCATGTCGAAGGCCGAAACCCTAAGGGTACAAGTAGCTGGGAAAGATGTGAAGGAATTCTCGCAATGTTATAAGGATGTGCAAAGCGCGCTATCGAAGGATAGCGATTTCGCTGGCGCTTATAGAAAGATGTACCAGGTCCTAGAAACCCTCTAAATATGGCTTTCTTTAACCAATTAGTCTTTGAGTTTTACGAGTGTATTCGTTGTTAGGACTTCTGGTAGCTTCCTTATCTCGTCGATTTTCCTGTTCAGCTCCTCCATTGTATAGGCTTGTATCAAAGCGGCTATGTCATATCCACCTGAAACCTCGAAGACCCGGCTTGCGATCTTCCTAATCTTGGCTCTGGCGTCTTTGGTCCTTGTGGGTTCTGTCTCAACGAGGACTATGCCCTCAAACTCGGCTGTCGTCTCGATCGTGAATGCCTTGATTACACCTTCCTCTGTCAGCTTTTTTATACGCCTTCTAACTGCACCTTCGGTTAGACCTATGGACTCAGCTATCTTGACGTACTTTGTTCTGGCATCTTTCTTCAGGATTTTCAGGACTTCTAAGTCAGTATCGTCCATCTTCATAAAATAAGGATTCGAAAAATAAAAGGGTTTTCCGAAAAACGCAAGTTGTCTATGATATGTGTCGGAAGCTTGAGACAACATCTGGCTTTCCATCAAGCTCCATCTTTATCACGCTGTCGATCCGGTCGGGAGCCTTCCTGGGCAGATTCATGAAGAAGACGCGATCCTCTTCCTGTTTAACTTTCACATTTTTTCCTGTTGCCAGCAGTTGTGCCGAAAGAACCTTGTTCCTTACGCCGGAGATTGTTATCTCCCTGCCAGGCCAGCGGAACACATGGTGATAACCAATTGCCCCTTTCGCTGTTGTCACGCCTATCATGCTTGAGTATTGTGGGCAACGCTTAGTTCCATAGACCGATTCGCCATTTATGCGCATCCATGTGCCAATCCTTTTCAAGCGTCTGACGGATGGAAGCGGAATGGTTCCATCGGATTTCGGACCCACATTGAGGAGGTAGTTTCCCCCATCCTTCGCGCAGTAGACTAGATTCATGACAAGCTGTTTGACTGACTTCCAGTTTCGGTCAGCTGCCGAATACCCCCAATTGGCATTCATTGTCATGCAAGTTTCCCACATATAGTTCACATCTGCTGTGGGCTCTATCTTCTGCTCAGGTGTGCCGAAGTCTTCGGGCAGTCCAGAACGGTTGTTAATGAGGATGTTGGGCTGGAGCTTGCGAACCATCTCGTTAAGCTCAGCTGACCTCCAATCTTCGGCAGTCCATGGCCACCATCCATCATACCAGAGCACGTCGATCTTCCCATAATTGGAGCATAGCTCCCTAACTTGGGCATGCACGTATTCTCGGAACTTTGCCCATCCTTCAGGGTCCTTCTTTGGTCCTTCGAAATACGCGGGGTATCGCCAGTCGAGCAGTGAGTAATAGAAGCCGATTTTCATTCCTTTCTTTTTGCATGCCTCAACATATTCTGCGACGAGGTCACGTTGGGCAGCGGTCTTGGCTGCTGTAAAATCCGAGACTTTGCTGTCGAAAAGGGAGTAGCCGTCGTGATGACGTGTCGTGAGAACCATATACCTCATTCCAGCCTCTAATGCCAAGTCGACCCACTCTTCTGGCTTGTATCTCTCAGGGTTAAACTTCTGAGCAAGTCTTTCATATTCGCTTGATGTTATTCGTTCTACGTACCGCACCCATTCGCCTCGGGCTGGAACTGAGTAAACTCCCCAATGGATAAACATCCCAAAACGAGCTTGGCTAAACCATTCACCTCGCATCTCTGATTCCTCGACTAAATCCTATTCTTTGGTCTCTTGCTTTGATATTTACAAGTAATAAGAATAAAAGCTTGTGATATCCAATGTCTTGGAGCCGTGACAGTGAAGGCTATATCAGAATTATATGAGGTTCTTTGGCTTAGTGATGGCTCAGCCTCTACCTTTCCTTATAGATTCTTTTGATTAATATAGTCTTGACCGAAATCCGAAATTCGTAAAGAAAGAACGAAAAACATAAATATCGATACTAGAACATCTGACGGTATTGAGGTGAAATGCCGAATGCAAGCGTTCAGCGGGTGCTACACAGCTATAATAACACCGATGAAGAAAAATTGCCAGATCGATTATGAAGGGTTACAAAGCCTTGTCGAATTCCAGCTGAAGGGAGATGTGCAAGGCATACTAGCCGTAGGAACGACGGGTGAAAGCCCGACCCTGACGTGGAGAGAGCACATCAAAGTCATCGAGAAAGTATTTGAGTTCTCAAAAGAAAGATGCCTAATTATAGGAGGAACTGGAAGCAATAACACAGAAGAATCAGTCAGGGCGACGCGGGAAGTTGTAGACTTCGGCGTGAAATGCGTCCTGCTCGTGGAGCCTTACTACAATGGGCCTAGTTCTTTGGAGATAAGGAAAGAATACATCGAACCTATCGCATGCGAATTCTCAGATGTCCAGATTATCCCGTATGTTATTCCAGGCCGAACTGGGACGCAGCTGCTTCCCCAAGACCTCGCGATCCTGCATTCTCAGTTCAAAAATGTCAGAGCGGTCAAAGAAGCAACGGGAAACCTTGAAAACATGAGGTTGACAAGGCGCCTTTGTGGAAAGGATTTTGACATCCTCTCGGGAGATGACGATAAAACCTACTCTATGATTAAAGACTCCGAGATAGGGGCAAGCGGGGTAATCTCTGTCGCCTCAAATGTCACCCCGGGGCCTGTTCAGGAATTCGTCCAAACATTCCTAGAGGGAAAAACCACAGAGTCCGAAAGGCTTTCAGAGGCGCTTAAACCTCTTTTCTCAATAGTGACGGTCAAAACCGAGGAAGCCACGCCTTACGGTCCTGCTACATGCAAGGCGAGGAACCCCTTGGCATACAAGACGCTGATGAGTGTTCTAGGCATGCCTTCCGGTCCCTGTCGCCGTCCACTAGGCAAGATGACCAAGAAAGGTTTACAGACCGTTCTAAGCGCGGCGAGGACAGTCTACGAGAAAACGCCTGAAATCCTGCAGCCGATAGAGAATTTTTTTGATGTTGACTTGGGCAAAAGGCTACATGACGAAAGGAGTTGGCGAGGATTATCCTATGATTAAGATATGCGTCGCAGGTGCAACGGGAAGGATGGGCAGCACGCTAATCGAGGAGGCTGTGGCACGAGGGTTCAGGATGGTCGGAGCCGTGGAGACGCACAGTAACCCAAATATTGGGAAGACCCTTAGAGAGGCCGGAATCTGTAATTCTGATGTCAGGATAGTTGACCCTTCTTGCATGGGGAAAGCCATCAAAGAGGCCGATGTTTACATCACCTTCACGACTCCCGAGGCTGAAGTCTCAAATCTTCCCCTGGTGGCCAACCTTGGCAAGCGCATAATCATGGGCACAACCGGCCTCACAGAGGAGCAGATGCGAAAGGTTAGAGATGCGGTTTCGCAGAAGGTTCCAGCCGTCTTCTCGCCAAATTACGCGATAGGAATCAACATCATGTTCAGATTGACGAAGACCTTGGCGCTTCTGCCGCCAGATTACGACTTTAGTATAACAGAAGTCCACCACGCTGGAAAGAAAGATGCTCCAAGCGGGACAGCTAAGAAATTGGGTGAGCTCGTTTCTGAAGCCAGAGGATATTCTTCTACTATTTATGGAAGAGAGGGCCTGAGCGCTAGGAAACCCAACGAACTCGAAATCCTGTCAGTAAGGGCGGGAGGAGTTCCAGGCGTTCACGATTTGATAATCGCTGGTCCCCATGAGATGATACGAGTGGAGCACACGGCGTTCTCGAGAAAGGTCTTCGCGCAAGGAGCCCTTCATGCGGCAGAATGGATCTGCAAACAGACTAAGCCCGGCATCTACAGCATGGATGACGTGCTGAGCTAGACCTTAGGAACTTTGGGGTTCAGGTGGTCAAGGAATTTTGGGCAATAGAGTTGTCATAAAATTTGGCGGTGCGGATCTTGAGTCAGGCGAAAAGATGAGAAAGGCAGCTGAGATGGTTCTAATGTCGGGCTACAAAGAGATTGTTGTGGTTGTGTCAGCTATGGCTGGGGCTACTGACAACTTGATCGGTGTTCTGTCTCAGATAGGCAATGCGGACGACAGAGACTACGCGGAGATAGTCTCGATGGGTGAAAGAACCAGTGCCCGGATCTTCTGCTCAGCCCTAAGGTCCTTAGGCGCAGAGGCGGTGTACATTGACCCCGACGGCGAAAATTGGCCAATCATAACAGACTCCAACTTCAGAGACGCCGAACCGGCCATGGCAAAGACCTGCGAGCAAGCTAAACGCTACATAGAACCTCTCCTAGGCAAGAAGATAGTAGTCATCTGCGGATTCCTTGGACGCGACGAGAAAGGAAACATCACAACTCTGGGCAGAGGGGGAAGCGACACAACTGCAATGGTCATCGCGAACAGTCTCAAAGCAGACGAGGTAATACTTGTTAAAGAGACGGAAGGCGTAATGTCAGCTGATCCCAAGATCGTGTCAGAAGCCAGGTCACTCAGAAAGCTGGACATTCACGAGATGTTCGCCTTAGCTCATGGAGGCGCAAAGATCGTCAAGGCCGATGCCTTGAAGTACAAGCTTCCAGACCAAAAGTTGAGAGTCGTTAGCTTCTTGAATGATATCAAAACCGGTGGAACCGAGATTACAGGTGTCTTCAACCCGGAGTCTTCTGAGATCTCGGAGAAGAGAGGCCTCTTAGCGGTCAGCCTAGTCTGCGACATTGCTCCCGAAAATGTGAGTAGGCTTTTCGCTTCATTTGGCAATAGGTCAATTTTCGGTATCAGTACAGGAAAAGGATCTCTTACCATATTTACATCGTCCGAAGACGCGCGGATGCTCATGAATAGTCTTCACAGCCTTAACTTGAGCAAGGCTTTAAGCAGCAGAGGCAACGTTGGACTCATCGAGTTGATCAATCCTGTCTTTATAGACTCGCCTGGATGGGTAGCTAAGGTATCCGCAGCCCTAGCCTCAAGAAACATAAATATAATCGAGATCACATCAAGTAAAGCCACCATAAACATTTTCATTGACGAGTCAAGAATGGAAGACGCTGTCAAAGTTGTGAGGGACGTGCTTGAGACGTAAAGTCGCGATATTAGGAGCAACAGGAGCGGTTGGGCAGAGGTTCATCCAACTCCTCCAGGAACACCCTTGGTTCGAAATATCTGTGCTCGCAGCTTCAGAACGCTCCGCAGGTAAGAAATACAAAGAGGCCTGCGTATGGCGAATGGAAACCATGATGCCCCCGGACATTGGCGAGATGACCGTGGCAAACACAAGCCTGAAAGCCGTGAACGAGGCAGACAATGTCGACTTTGTCTTCTCAGCCTTACCCGGAGACCTAGCCGGACCTGTCGAAGAGGAGTTTGCAGTTGAGTATCCGGTCTTCAGTAAGGCCAGCGCTCACAGAATGGAAGAGGATGTTCCGCTCTTGATACCTGAGGTAAACCCGGAGCAATTGAGCCTCATTCCTATCCAGAGAAAAAGCCGGGGCTGGAAGGGGTTCATCTCAACTGATCCCAATTGCTCAACTATCCAGATGGTTATGACTCTTAAACCTTTATTGGCGTTCGGCCTGAAGAAGGTGATCGTCACAACCATGCAGGCTCTGAGCGGAGCCGGGTACCCAGGCGTTGCCTCTCTCGATATAATTGACAATGTTATCCCCTACATCTCGAAGGAAGAGGAGAAGATGGAAAACGAAACAAGGAAGATCTTGGGAGCTTTTAATGGCGCAAAGGTCCACCCCGCAGAGATAGTCATAAGTGCCAGCTGTAACCGAGTAAACGTTAGTGACGGCCATATTGAAGCTGTTTCAGTCGAGTTGGCATCAAAACCGAGTATTGAAGAAGTTACAGAGGCCTTTAGATGCTTCATCGGCGAACCGCAGAGGCTTAAGCTTCCGACAGCACCGGAAAATCCCATAATCGTCAGGGAAGAGATCGACCGGCCGCAACCACGTTTCGACCGGGACGAGGGGAAAGGGATGAGTGTCGTAATAGGCCGTATTCGATATGACCCAGTAATGACTCTCAAGTACCTGTGTCTAGGCCACAACACGATAAGAGGAGCGGCAGGAGCAGGGATACTGAGCGCGGAGCTTGCAGAAGCGAAAGGGCTTCTTTGATAACTCAAAGCCTTATTTCTAGCCATGATGTTGAGATGATGATTATGTTTTTAACGCCAAGTGGAATACTGGAAAACAGGAACGGTGTCCTCTATATTGATGGCGTCTCAGCGTTGAGCTTGGCAGAAGAGTTTGACACGCCTCTATACGTTATGAGCGAACGGAGGATCAGAGATAATTACCGACGGCTTTACGCAGCCCTGTCCACACGTTATGACAAGGTCAGGATTTATTACTCGGCAAAGGCAAACACAAGCCTCGCAGTCCTAAGAATTCTCGAAAGCGAAGAGGCATATCTCGATGCTATCAGCCCTGGGGAAGTCTTTCTGGCCTCGGATGCTGGTTTTCCGCCAGAGAGGATTCTTTTCACGGGCACCAGTGTCAGAGACGATGAGCTGCGGTTTCTTGTAGACTGGGGCCTAACGATCAACATTGACTCGCTTTCAGAGCTGAACAGACTTCTCGGTTTTCATGTGCCTAGCCTTCTATCGGTAAGGGTGAATCCCGAAGTCGGAGCAGGACATCATGAACATGTGATCACCGCGGGTAAGGAATCAAAGTTCGGTATCCATGAAGAAGACGTAGTCGAGGCATATAGAATAGCCAAAGAGGCAGGCGTTGAGCACTTTGGTATCCATATGCACATAGGCTCAGGTATACTTGCGGTCGAGCCTTTCCTACTCGCCGCTGATAAGCTCTTGGAAATAGCCCGACTTGTACATGAAAAACTAGGCATAGACTTTGAGTTCATTGATTTCGGGGGAGGCATCGGCGTACCATACCGGCCAGACGAAAAACCACTAGACCTAAACTCATATGCTGAGAAGGTTCTGGGACTCTTCAAAAGTAGAATAGAAGAATATGGGCTTGGTGAGCCCTTCTTCTGTGTTGAGCCAGGCCGCTACATCGTCTGTGACGCTGGAGTACTTTTGACAGCTGTAAACACAGTAAAGATTACACCCTTCAAGAGATTTGTCGGAGTTGATGCGGGCTTTAATACTTTGGTGAGGCCTGTCATGTACGGCTCCTACCACCCCATCGTTGTTGCTAATAGGCTTGATGAACCTGATGTTGAATCGTACGATGTGGCTGGTCCTCTTTGTGAATCAGGAGACCTTCTAGCTCGAGACCGTCGGCTCCCAAATGTCATGGAGGGCGACCTTCTAGCTATCCTTAATGTCGGTGCGTATGGTTTCTCAATGAGCTCCCAATACAATTCAAAGCCTAGATGCGCCGAGGTTTTAGTAAAAAGTGGAAGGTATTTTCTGACCAGGGAAAGAGAAACCTTCAAAGCACTATTGAGCGGCCAGAAATATCCCCCATGGCTCAAGTAGTCTTAAATAGTTAAGCCATCTGAATCTTCCTCAGGTGAAGATGTTGGTTAAATTCAAACTAGGCGCCCAACTCATAATCTGGGGGCAACGTGCTGTCTCAGATTTTGATGGTGTACTTAAGGAGGTTGGCGCTCTCGGATACGAAGGCATAGAGGCTGGTCCAACTGTCTTCGCAAGCTTTCCCGATCCAAAGAAGCCGCTTGCTTCATATGGTTTAAGCTTGGCGGGTTTGCACATGGGCGTAGACTCAGCTGATGAAAAGTTAGTTGATGAAGCCCTGACTATTCTCAAAAAAGCTGACGGTCATTACCTATTGTTCAGTGGCGCTGGAGGTAAGGAAAACTCGGACGAGAATTACATGCAAAGCTCGAGGCTTCTCGATGAAATAGGCAGAAAAGCAAAGAGACGCGGGATCATAGTCTGTTACCACAATCATTGGCAGGAGATAATCGACAATGCGCGAGGGACACGGATAATCCTTGAAAACACGAGTCCTGAGCATGTTTCGCTCTGCGTCGACACCTACTGGGTCAAATGCGGCGGATTGTCGCCAGCTGAGTTCATAAAGGAAAACGGTGCGCGAGTAGCCTATCTTCACCTAAAGGACGGGACAGCTGAAGGGATAAAGAGATACGAATTTACCGAGTTGGGTCAGGGAATCATCGACTTCCCGGCCGTCATGAAGGCTGTGAAATTTTTGAACATAGAATGGGCGGTTGTGGAACAGGACAGAACAACTAAGACACCGAAGGAAAGCATGGCCATAAGCAGAAAATACCTTAAAGATAAACTAGGACTATAGCAGCCCATTTTGAGCTGTCATGCAACAGTGCTCAACTAACCCTTTCCTTAGCTTCTAGCCACTTTTATCATCGCGAGCAAGTTCTCTCGGGCGTGTCTCTTCCTAGATGGTCTCCAGTTGAAAAGGGACAACACAGCCAGCTTAGATGTAGTGTAATCCTTGCTCTTTTGCTGTCCTTTCAAGATAGGTTGTTGCCATTTTTGCGATTAGACTTAAAGCCAAAACTACTGTGACCAGAGAGATCCATTCGTATTCGACAGCCATGATCGGTGCTGTTCTCATGACATAGTGTCTAAGAAGGTCCATGCCGAAGGTCTGAGGCATAGTGTAGCCAATCACTTGTAATGGCAGAGGAAGTAGTTGGAAGGGGACGAACATGCCAGTCAGCATCTGGAAGGCGAAATTGAAGAAGCTGAAGACCGCCGTCACCTGCCTATACCGCAAGACCAGGGAGGCGAAGATGGCGCCCAACTGAGCCAGTGCAACCACACTAAGCATCGTTGCTGCTAGGCCGAGGAGAAGGCCTTCGGTTGTTAATGTCTCCTTAGTGAACCATAAGCCAACGCCCAGCATTGGCGAAAAGAAGATTGTCGAGAGAATTGCCGAAGCGCCAATGTTGCCTACGATGTACCAATAGCGAGAGAAGGGACAGCTGAAGGTGTAGTCAACCTGTCCGGTACTGAGTTCACCTTGGAACATGCCTGCCGCTCTCCATAGGGCTATGCTCTGCCAGCTTTGGAAACTGGCACCCAACGTGATGAAGGCGACATAGTTTGCAGAGCCAACGGTTTTTGCCAGCAAAGAAGCATCAAAGGCAGCACTGAAAATTAGGAGTCCAAAGCCGAAAAGCAGACTTGAAAGGATCTCAAATATGAAGTTAGCCTTGTAACGCGTCAAGGTAAGCAGTTCACGCCATACAGCCATATAGAAGAGTTTTAGGGGGCTTACCATTTTCTAGTTCACCTCACCATTCTGGACAAAGAATGCGAAAGCATCTTCAAGTGTGGGTTCAACCATCCCAATAGGGGCTTTTACACCAGCCTCATTTAATGCTGCAAGTACTTCACCTAGTGCACTGAAGGCATCCTCGCAATAAATTCTAATACTAGGGTCATGTGTTAGGTTGCTGACCCCTCGTATTCTGAGAAGTCTCTCCTCAATAGTCTTATCAAGTCTCGGAACACCGATCTCTATAACCTCTTTGACAGTTACTCTCCTCTTGAACTCGGACGGAGTTCCCATGAATTGTAGCTTGCCATGGTTTATAAAGGCGATTTTGTCGCAGAATTCTTCGGCTTCCTTCATGTTATGAGTTGTCAGACAGATGGTGATCCCATTTTCCCGAGCGTATGACTTCAGGAATTTTCTGACGTTCCGAGCAGTCAATGGATCAAGGCTCTTTGAGGGTTCGTCCAGAAAGCATACCTGGGGAGATGGATGATTGCTCTCATCACGATGGCTAGCTGCTTCTCACCGCCGGACAACGCTATGAAATGCTTATCCAGCCTATCACTGAACCCGATGCCAGAGGCTATATAATCTATCCTCTCTTTAACTGTCACCGAAGGCACATCCCTCAAGGCATGGGCAAAATATAGAAGGTTCTCTCTTACCGTGAGCCTGAAGTAAGCTGACCTTTCAGAATCCTGTCCCGCATAACCTATGATCCGACGTACCATGTCTTCTTCCTTATCGACATCGTAACCGCCAACCTCAGCACTGCCAGAAGTCGCCTTCAGAAGGGTAGCCATGATCTTAATCAAAGTGGTTTTTCCTGCCCCATTCGGTCCCAGAAAACCGAAGACTTCACCGGTATCAATTGAAAAGCTAACATCGTTAAGGGCCTTCACAGTCTTGGACCCCTTATATTCCTTGACGAGGTTGTGGCACGTTATTGCGTCTCTTAGACTCATCTCTTTCACACTGTTAGATAGTGGTGGTGGACACTGCAGTTTAAGGTTTTGGGAAAAAGTGACCAGTTGAATGGTCAACAGTGGTCTTATTAGAAGACAGGAACGAACATTATATGCATGATGTATAATATTAACCTGAGGAATATGGATTGGGGAAAACAGCGAGGTTCAGTATCTCCACCAGCATTGATCTTCTGAAGAGGTTCGACGAGGCTCTGAGAGAAAGGAGTTACACGAACCGTTCTAAAGCTATAAGAGACCTTATCATCGGCTTCATCGTGGAGAGAGAGTGGGAAAAATCCGAAAGACATGTTATGGGCTCGTTGACGCTTCTCTATGACCACGAGGCACGAGGACTACTTGGAAAACTGATCGAAATCCAACACGAAAGAGGTGGCAACATCGTCTCTACTATGCACGTGCATGTCGACGAAAAAAATTGCATGGAAATCCTCGCTTTGAAAGGCTTTCCGAAAGAAATCAGAGAAGTAGCCGACAGACTTGTAAGCTGCAGAGGCGTCAAACACGGAAAGCTGGTAATGAGCACTATAGGTACATGATTCAAACCAGCCTATTGGGCCATGTATGATACTCATAGATGTCTATCCCTCGATTCGGCAAAGTTGATCTTCTAGAGGGCAACGAAAGATATGTCGAGAAGGGGAAGTCAAAAATAGAGCTCTTCATTAAGATTCTCTTTGTTAGCACTGATCCGAATTTGGAGATACGTTAGGATGACCCCTGACATTGGTCTTGTCAAGCCAAAGGTGGAGCCGCCTCTTGATGGGGACTTTCGACCAGCTGTGCTCTACAACCATGCGTTTCTCAAAGCGGTCAGCAGGTTTAAGAAACAGGAGCCCCTAGGGATCGCTGTTGAACGAAACAACGGATTGACCTCGGTCTTCAAGACAGTCGTTTTTCCTGAGAGTTCAAGAATGGCGGAGGCTAGTTTGCCCTATGTTGGGCATCTTGTAAAGACTCTTTTATGGATATGGGGCGGTTGGAAGGTCATGGTCGGGGGACCTGGATACATCGGTAGATACGTAAGGAATGAGTATTCTCCGAAGGGGAAGCGAGCCTTTGACGCCGAGTTCATGGGAGGTGTCTATGAGAAGCCTTTTATGGTTGAGGTTATGGATTCTGATAATCTGCCACAGCCGAGTGAACAGAGGGTTTCGTTGGGGAGACACTTTGAAGGATGCCGAATAGGGTTCGACGCAGGTGCAAGTGACAGAAAGGTTACTGCTGTGATTGATGGGGAGGTAGTATTCAGCGAAGAAGTGGTATGGGACCCCAAAACTCAGACCGATCCAAAGTATCATTTGGATGAAATCATGAATGCATTGCGTACAGCAGCCTCACACATGCCCCGTGTAGAAGCGATCGGCGTAAGCGCAGCTGGAATTTACATAAACAATCGAGTTAGAGTCGCTTCACTTTTTAGAGGAGTTCCCCGAGACTTGTTCGAAAGGAAAGTCACCAACCTATTTTTGGACATCAAGAAGGAGTGGGGAGATATTCCACTAGAAGTCGTTCATGATGGTGATGTAGCGGCACTTGCTGGGGCAATGAGCCTGAATGATACTAAGGTCCTTGGTATCGCGCTCGGATCTAGCGAAGCCGGCGGGTACATAGATAGGGAGGGATACATCACAGGGTGGCTCAATGAACTTGCCTTTGTACCGGTTGACTTAAGCCCTTATGCTCCAATTGACGAGTGGTCAGGAGACTTGGGATGTGGCTCACAATATTTTTCGCAGGAAGCAGTTGTCAGACTTGCACTAAAAGCAGGCATTGTTCTAGATGAGAAACAGACTTCGGCAGAAAAGCTGAAGCATGTACAGCGACTTATGTCGGGAGGGCATGGGGGAGCAAGGAAGATTTTTGAGACAGTTGGGTGCTACATGGGATATGGCATAGCCTACTATGCCGACTTTTACGATATTAGGCATGTACTCATCATAGGACGAGTCACTTCAGGAGAAGGGGGAAACATAATCCTTAGGAAGGCTGAAGAGGTTTTGAGGGTTGAGTTTCCAGATTTGGCGGCTCGCATAAATGTTCATCTTCCCGACGAGTCGAACAGGCGTGTTGGGCAGGCCATTGCAGCCGCAAGTCTTCCAGCCTTAAAGTAATCTATGGAGGAGTTGAAATGAGGTTCGGCAAAGACACAGCTGAGGTTTTTGTGCCCGATAACAGGTCAGCTGAGGAAGCCTTGAGAAGGACAACGCATATGGGCATTGGCGCGCATCCAGACGATCTCGAAATAATGGCCTACCACGGAATCTTAGAATGCTTCATGAAAGAGGATAAACGGTTTCTAGGTGTGACCGTGACAGACGGAGCCGGAAGCCCAAGAGATGACCTTTACGCCTCCTATACTGACGAAGAGATGCGGAAGGTAAGAAGAACAGAACAGAAGAAAGCCGCCGTCGTAGGTGAATACAGCGGGATAGTACTTCTTGATTACCCTAGTTCCGCCGTTAAAGACCCAGAAAACGTCTTGGTCAAGAATGACCTGAAGATGCTAATATCCGCAGCTAAGCCGTCCTACATATACACCCACAATTTGGCAGACAAACACGACACGCATGTCGCAGTTGCCGTCAGGGTCATCCAAGCGTTGAGGGAACTTCCAAAGGATGTTTATCCACTTAGAGTCTACGGTTGCGAGGTTTGGAGAGATCTAGACTGGATGGTAGACGCAGATAAAGTCACGTTCGATGTCGGCGCTCATGAAAACCTAGCTGCAGCTCTCACAAGCGTTTTCGACTCGCAGATATGTGGAGGTAAAAGGTATGATCTTGCCACTATGGGCAGGAGAAGAGCCAACGCCACATATTTTGAAACTCATGGCACGGACATTACGACAGCCATGATTTACGCGATGGACCTCACGCCGTTGATCAAGGAACCAGAACTGGACATAACAAAATACGTTTTAGACCACATCAACAGGTTCAGCCAGGAGGTCTGCGCAAAGATAAAAAGAGCGACATGAGTTGAAACGCGTAAGCAGAAGCCTTGCCGTAGTTGTTTATGCGGATTGCTCTAGTATTTCTCTTAACGTTCTGAGAGATTTAACTGCGTTTTGCACTGGTCTCACCTCGATTGTGTATTCCACGTCGTGGTCACAAAGGAGGCTCAAGTAACGTTTGAAGTCTACAAATCCCTCTCCAATGATCTGGTGGCCTGTCTCTTCGGTTAGATCATGAAGGTGGCACTCCCGTACTTTGGCTAAGTGCCTCAAGAAAAAGCCCTCAACATCAGTGATGACTTTTCCGTCTCTGCGGTACATCTTTGCAAGATCCCAAGCAAGGTAGATTCTGCCACCGTTAAGCGTCTCTGAGAGAACCCGCTTTATGACATTGGTGAATGGGCTGTTCTCCACGCACAGAATGGTTCTTCCTTCAGAATAGTCAGCAAGCTCCTTCAATGCAACCCTGAGGCTTTGAAAATGAAGTCTAGGATATTGCACATCAATAGGAATCTGTCCCCTTCCAGGAATTGTGAAGGCAGGAAGTGTGCCGGGGTGAATCGTGACTAGTTTCTCGCCTATATCCGATGAGAAATCAACTACTTCTTTTAGCCTTTCAACAATTGCCCGCTGAACTGAGTTATGAAGCGTTTGCAGACTAAAATCCTCTCCCGGCGCATGGACTTTCAGCGTAATACTCTTGATCTTCGCATAGTGCCGAATTTTCTCTCGCGCCTTGACACTGTATTTCTCTGGGAAGAACTGAGGCATCGAGCATTCTATCTGTACGGAGGAGAAACCATGCTCGCAAGCAAGATCAATCGCTTTTTTTACACTCTTTTCGTAGACGGCGTGAAATCCTACTCTAGACAGAATGGTACTAAGATCTGGCATTTTCGGGGTCCACCTTAGGACTATATGTTCCCTAGTGTAAGCGCTGGGCTACGATCATGGCGTGGGCTTTATCGTAGGGCTCAAGATGAATCACTTCGGAGATTCTGAACTTGTTCTCTTCGAGTACTCTAATCTCACGCTTGTAGATTTCTGACGGTTCTTGCGTGACGTCGATGCTTCTTGCCTTCACTGCAAGCATTATCCAACCATCTTTTTTGAGGAATACGTCGGCGTTGGTCACGAGGATTCTAGCCTGTTCCGGCTGAGCAATATCGCAGTAGATGACATCAACCCTACCTACCAGCGCAGCGTATTTCCGTGGAAGCCTCGCGTCTGCCAAAATCGGCGCCATGTTCACCCGAAACCTGCACACATTGTCTATTAGTTCTCGGATAGACCTGGGCGCGAACTCCACACAGAAGACATTGCCTCCCTCACCAATGATGTCGGAGACATGGCTGGCGGTGGTTCCAGAAGCCGCACCTAGATATAGTACTTTTACATCTGGTCCTATGGCGAGATGCTTCAGTCCCTTCAGGACTGCCGCGGCAAGTTTACTTCTAAAAGGGTCCCAAAGCCTGTACTCATCTTGAGCATATTTGAGAAGTTGTTCGCCGTAGACGTTTCTACCTGGAGCAAGGTTTCTAGTGGCAAGTCTCAGCGATCCGTCTTCAAGTATAACTTGATAAACGCCTGTAAACCTAGGATAGGGCTCAACCTTTACGTCCATGCTTCTTCCTTCTCTTGTGGAATGCCTTAAATTCCTTCCTCGGCTTACCTTCTGAAGGTTCAGCCTTAGGCTGCTCGTACTTCTTTCTTATCTCTTCAACCCTTTGCTCTAGGTCTTCCTTCAACTTACCGCCAATATATTTCCCGCTGAAGGCATCGGTTCGCACGGCGATCGCGAGCTTCCCTGAGAAAGCCCTGGCAATCTTACCTCTAAGCCAACGCTTAGATCCGTGGATGAGCGTGTGCTGGAAGAGTATGCCATGTTTAGGAGGACGGGCACCAGTCGTCAACGATCTGAAAAGAGCCTTCTCAGCGCCTAGAACCTGCATCGTGCTGGCTGGCATCTTGGCTAGATTGTCTAAGCCGCCGGCTAGAGCAATGAGTCTTGCTCCTAGAGTCGCTCCAGTAAGGGCTGAAGTGTTCGGGGCGACTTCACTCATCGCTTCCTCTATGTATCTTTCAAGGCTTAATCTGATGTCGAATAGCCCTAGGGCATTTTTACACATCTTCTGTATCTGTTCCATGTCAGCGTCGAATAAGTCGGCGCCCATAGACCCTTCCGCAGCCTTGACCAGTTGCAAGACTTTGCTCTCAGGTAGGTTTTCGCCCTCAAATTTCTCTGGTGTAAAGTTCTCTCTCTTGCCCATGCTGTTCACAAGCTTTGCGTAAACCTCATGTTTCTCTACGAGACGGTCTAGCTCAGGGAAGTGAAGCCCATACCACTCGCGTATCCTGTTCATAAGCAAGTTCAACGTCTTATCCAAATCGTCTAACGCTTGAATAGCCTGTACAACTATGAGGTCCCTCTTTTCTGTCGCCTTCCGAACTCTCATCCTAGACATCTCCATCGATACGTCGTGAACCCATCTTGACATCTCCAAGGGCGTTTCAACGAAGCCTACTTCAACCGCGAATCTTCCCAGGTCTTCTCGCAAAGCCTCGCCTATCGTGGATTGCGGTTCAACCTCGGCTTCGACACCCGTCTCTTCTCGAACGGCTTTCGCCAACTCGGGACTCTCTAATACAAAAGTCGTATACCCCTTCTCTCTCAATCTCTGAACCAAGACCGTGATCTCGTTAATTGCTTTGCCGGACTCAATCGTTACCAACTTTTCAGCTATTCCCAAAGCGTCCTTGGGGAAGAGCACCTTCCCCGCAATCTTCGCATCCTCCCCAAAAGCCAGAATTCCCATGACCGACGTGATGATAGTCGCTTTCAAAACCTTTCACCGCAAACCTTCAACCTTTATTCCTCCACCAAGCGAATAACCTTTTCCGTCAAAATATGTTTTGGTAAGTTTGGAAGGCACTCTTAAACCTTAATCCTAAACTCCCTAGGTTCTATTTTATAAAAAAGTAGCTTTATTGTTACTAGCTCTCCAAATAAGCATATACTAAGAATTCGATGATATAGAGGGCAATTCCCACGATAATCATACCTAGTCCGAGAGATTTCATCCCTGCATCTCCTATTCCCTTACCGCCCATTGCTTCTACAAGTATACCAATAGCCTCAATATTAAAACCACCGACAAAAGCGAAGAAACCCAAAACTATCAATAGAGCAGGAACCCCTACCGCAATAACTTTTACTATTGCTTCTAGATATTCGCTCAAATTTTCTCCCCTCTAACCAAAATATAGTTAATAATTATCAAAGATATGAATATAAATTTAGTTTGGGTTCGGGTTTCAGGCTTAAACCTTAATATAGCCAAACATCTGAAGACTTTCTGATGGCCATGCTAGAGTCAGAAAGGCTCAGAACCGAGATAGCTGGGTTAAGCCTTCGCAACCCAACGATTCTAGCTTCAGGAATACTGGGCATATCAGCAGATTCTATGAGGGAAGTGGCCCGAGCTGGAGCAGGTGCAGTCACAACAAAATCTGTCGGGCTTAAACCTCGAGAAGGATACGCTAACCCTTCGGTTATCCATGTTGAGTGCGGACTTCTCAACGCTATAGGACTTCCTAGCCCGGGCATTCGAAAATTCGCGAAGGAGATAAGAGATCTGTGTGATCTCGACGTTCCGTTGATTGTCAGCGTCTACGGCTTCTCTTCTGAAGAATATGCCGATGTTGCGAGGGTAGCTTCCGAATCCGGCGCTGACGCACTGGAACTGAACCTTTCCTGTCCACATGTGAAACGGACCGGCGTGGAGATAGGTCAGAATCCCAAAGCGATCAAGGAAGTCGTAAAGAAGGTGAAGGCTATTGTGGACAGGCCGGTCTTCGCCAAGCTAACCCCGAACGTTGCCAACATAGCCGAGCTTGCTGAAGCCGCCGTCTCAGCTGGAGCCGATGCGGTTACAGCCATCAACACTGTGAAAGCCATGAGCATAGACATTGAGACCTGCAGGCCTGTACTGGCGAACAGGATTGGAGGGCTTTCCGGCGGAGCCGTGAAGCCAATTGCGGTCAGATGTGTATATGAGATCTACGAGACGGTGGATGTTCCCGTAATCGGATGTGGCGGAGTGGGAACTTGGAGGGACGCGGTTGAATTTCTGCTAGCGGGTGCTTCTGCCATCCAGATAGGGTCAGCCATAGCCTATGAAGATTTAGGTGTCTTTAGATCGGTCGCTGAAGGTATCGCTACCTTTCTTGAAGAGAAGGGATACAAGAGCGTGAAGGAAATTGTCGGGCTGGCACATAGGCGCTAATCAGATGAGGACAGTCAGGATTAGGGAAACTCGACCTGAAACCAAGAAGACTAGAACAATCTTTTTTGAGGATGAGCTTTGCTTCTCAGCGAAGCCTGGCCAATTCGTCATGGTATGGATACCAGGCGTAGACGAAATTCCTCTAAGCCTCTCTTCTGCAGGCGACATGCTGTCCTCGGTGACCGTGAAGGAGGTTGGCAAAGCAACTCGAGCGCTCAACAATATGAAGAAAGAAGACATAATAGGAGTTCGGGGACCCTTCGGCAACAATTTCAAGACAGCTGGTAAAGAAGCCCTAGTTGTCGGTGGAGGCATCGGGTTTGCTCCCCTCATGATGCTGACAAAAATGCTTGTTGAAGCAAAGGTAAATACATCCGTGATTGAAGGTGCCAGAACCAGAGACGAACTGCTTTTCCTCAATCAACTAAACAGACTTTCAGCAGAGACTGGTCTAAATTTAATCTTTACAACAGAAGACGGCAGCCACGGCACGAAGGGTCTCGCAACAGACGTTGTGCGGAGGGTTTTCTCGTCAACGAGGTTTGATGTAATCTATACCTGTGGAAATGAGGTCATGATTCGCAAGGTTTACCTCCTAGCCAGAAAGAACAAGACTATCATGCAAGCCAGCTTGGAACGGATCATGCGATGTGCAATGGGCATCTGCGGAAGCTGCGTCATAGGAGGGTATAGAGTATGCAAAGACGGACCGGTCTTCGATGAGACTCAACTCAAAAAGGTTGAACATGAGCTGGGAAGGTTCAAACGCAACGCCAAAGGAGAACGAGTTTCGATCTGAGGCGCATGTACGATTTTATTGTTTAGCATCAGTACCTTTAACAAGGCCCCAAACTTTGTGTGACAAGTACGACAACTTTTTATCTAAGCCAAATGGGTGTGCTTCTCTCTTTCCATCTTGTAGGATTCTGCGCAATGTCTACAGCAAAAGACAGCTTCTTTCCCATCAATGATGTCTACGTGTCCCCCTTCGTAGACTTTGCATCCGCAGTTGGCACACACATTCAAGCTCGGCTCGATCGCGGTGGAAACAAGAGCAGCGAAACGTTTAAACAGCATAGTACAGAGCTTTCTCCCCTCCTCTGTGAGCTCATAAACCTTCCTCTGTCTCTTTCCTACAGGCTTAACAGTGTATTTCAAGAAACCCTTTTGCTCGAGGAGTTGTAGAAACGGGTAAACAATGCTTGGGGTGATGTCTTTCTTCACCCTTTTCCTGAACCTGGTGAGAATGCTGTATCCATGAGCTGGACCTTCGTAGAGGATGGTGAGTATATAGAATCGCGAGAAATCCGAAACCAGCTCGTCAATGTCGAGGCCGCTCGTACCATATCCCCTGAAGAATGTATGTTTCACTACAATACTTATTACTTTCTTTAAAGAGGTGCAAACGGTAACCTCATCTAGCAAGAGCAATATCTGGCTCCTCATCCGAAAGGTCTCTTGCAGGGTCTCTGCGGGCGTCGACTCCACCTAAAAAATATCGTTATAATGGCTTCGCATGAGTAATAGCCTTGCTGAAAAAGGTTGAGAAGCACAGTTGACAAAGATATGGATGAAGATTGAAACCTGCACCCTAACAGTCCATCTAATCCCTTGCCTTTGATTTGAACCGGGGGACAAGCGTTAGGTTTAAGAAAACGTCGCTTCTTCATCTCAATGAGGCACATGAAGGTTAAGGTGAGATATTACACGACCTTACGCGATTTGGCGGGTAGTGCGGAAGAAGAGCTACTAATGGAAGACGGGGCAACTCTAGCCCATCTCATCAAAAAGGTGGCCCTCAAGTACGGCGAAAAAGCAAGCGCCTACCTGTACCACAATAAAGAGAAGGTTGATCCGGCGATCTATTTTCTGATCAATGGCACAAACTCGAAAATCCTCTCGGGGTTTGATTCAAAACTAAGAGACGGCGATGTGGTGGCAATTGTACCTCCAATCGGGGGCGGATAACACGCCCACTGAGCATACAGATTGATTTTAAAAGTAGTCTAGTTTCCCACATAGACAAAGGCAACAGAAGGGGTCAATGATGCCTATGCTAGTGTTTCCTTGGTTTTGAGCATGAACTCTATGGGGTCCTTAGCCATCTTCATCATTTTGGGTGGTATGTTCACCCGGTGCCTCTCATTCTTCAGCGAGAAGTAAATCTTCTCAAGAGTGTGGAGCTTCATGTTCACGCATACTGCATCATCATAGGCGGGTATGAACGTGGCATCCTTACGCTCTTTCCTCATCCTGTGGAGATGCCCAATCTCAGTTGCGACTATGAACTTTCTAGCCTTAGAGATTAAGGCTTCTCTGTACATTTTGGAAGTGCTCCCAACAAAGTCGGCGACTGCCCAAACGTCTGGATTGCACTCGGGATGAGCTAGTACCTCGGCGTCTGGATAGGTTCTTTTGAGACGCTGTATGGCTTCTTTGTTAAAGAGTTTGTGAACGGGACAGAAACCGTAAGCCGGTATGGAAACTACGCGTTTATCAGTGAATTTCTGGGCATACTTGGCTAGATTTGAGTCTGGTCCGAATAACACAGTCTCTGAATCCATTCTATTGACTATCTCGGCCGAGTTAGCTGATGTACAGACTGCATCGCAATAGGCTTTTGCCTCAGCCAGACTGTTGATGTACAGGACTATCCTTGCATCAGGATGTTTCTTTCTGTAGAAGCAGACGAGCTCAGCTGGTAACATGCTTGCCATGGGGCACCATGCATTTTTGTCCGGTATCAACACCTGCTTGTCGGGGTTGAGGATGGCAGCGGTCTCAGCCATGAAGTTCACGCCGCAGAAGACTATGGTCTTGGCTTCGGTTTGAGCTGCGCAAAGGGATAGCTCCAAGCTATCTCCAACGAAATCCGCTATGTCTTGGACTTCAGGACGTTGGTAGTTGTGTGCGAGGATGATCGCCTTTTTTGTCTTCTTCAGGCTTTGTATCTTCTCTACCAGATCAGTAGATGTCACTCTTGCCAATCCTCACGTTGATCAACAATCTTTTCGGTTGAAGCACGATCAATCTTAAATTCTTTTGCGTATTTCTCAACGATGTCGCAGAAAGCCTCCTTAACCTTCTCAATCTCATCTCGTCGAAGCTCATATAGAGAGAGCTTTACGTGTTTGCTAAGTCCTCTGTGCAGTCCTACTATGCCTCTCTTCATCATCTCTTCAGCTAGGAAGAATCCCCTTCTCTTGTGGTATTTCGAGATTTCCCAAAAGATCGGGGTCTCGAAGTGTAGCAAATGGTGCATGTGAGGACGTTTGCCGAGAAGCATAACATCGCCTATCCCCTCCATTTCGTGAATGAACCAGCGTGAATTCTCGAGCTCTTGGTCCCATTTCTTGACGCGTTCCACGACGTACGGGAAAGAGTACATGGCAGATATTAATGGGATTCCGCCCACACTACAACCGAATATGTTTGGAATTTTCTTCCCAAAAGACCTTCCACTCCAATCGGTTAAGATTCTTGAGGTTTGAAAGGCATTCTTGGTCCATTCATGGTTGGTGACGAGAAAGCCTAGAGGTCCTAAGGAAGCCATAGATTTATGCGCCGAGATGGTCAGGAAGTCAGCATTAAGGTCTTTCATGTTGACCGGCATAACACCCGATGTGTAGGCAGCGTTGACCATATAGGGTACATCGTACTCTTCGGCTATGTTCCCCACCTCCTTCGCGGGGTTTAGGTTTCCGTGGTAGGGATCAGCGTGAGTGACCATCATGAGTCCCGGCAACTTACCAGTCTCTTTTTTGACCTGCTCTATCTTGCTTCTGAAGCTTTCAGCTTCAACCCTGTATTCCGGGTATCCACTGTGCGGAGGCTCAACTATACGCAAGCCCGTTGTTTCTGCAGCTATGGCAGTCGTATAATGACACAAAGGATCAGCCACAACAATCTTCGCATAGTCTTTTGAACCTTCTTTTTCCACGTAGTTGCTAATAGTTTTCATGACTGCGAACTGCGCTGTCCGACATCCAAGTGTATGTTCAGCCCGGTCTCCACCAAAGAATTCAGCGACATCCTCGAGGAAATCTGCTATCGGAGGCTTTGAAATGAGTCCTGATCTTCCTTCGAGGCAGTCGAAGCATACCGAGTAACCAACCCCTATCCAGCCTTCTTGAACGAGCTTCTTCTGCGCATGTTCTGGTATTATGCCGCCTCTCATAATAGGGTGGACTATTATAGCGTCCTTATACTCGTTTCTGATCTGAGAATATCTTTCGATCCTTTCAATCTTCACCATGCTGACCAACCCTCTTCATCTTGTATATATGGCTGGAGCAACTTATTTATAAGGTATAAGTGTGTTATATCGAGTCTGGATGAGGGAAATGTATCCTTCATGCGAGGTTGTTAGCCGCTACATCCTGCCTGTCTTGAGGTCTATGGTTGCGAAGGAACTTATCGGTAAATACAAATACACACAGATCGAGGCTGCAGAGAAACTCGGGACAACCCAGGCTGCCATAAGCCAGTACATTCACTCGAAACGGGGCCATAAGGGTTTATCTGGTTTTGAGCAGATTTTACCGTTGATCAAGGCTGCTGCCTGCGAGACCGCTGAGGGCATAGCAAAGGGCAGAATGAGCTCTGATGAAGTCATGTCAAACTTCTGCAGACTCTGCGCGTCAATGAGGGAAAAGGGGTTAATCCCGAAATAAGATCTGGAAAGCTCAATTTGAAGGCATTTGTTGATCGATGAAGATAATCCAACCTAAGATCAATAAGCAGCCAGCCGGGACAAGACCTCTCGTTCAGGACCCCGTTTCTCATAATAAAATCTACTCTAGTTTTTTCAGCAAGGTCCTTGACATCATCACATATGGATATCGATTAGTTGATACATGGGTTCACTGGCTATCGTACCCGTGAAGTGGATTGACAACCATGTTCCTTCTCTCTGCACAGACATTTAAGACAGCACGCGAATCCATTAGACAACTGAATACTGTCTTAGCGGCGTTAGGAACCTATTGGCCTGCGAGGTGATAAATTTGGGCGTGAATAACTTGCGAGAATACCTTGACCGGAATAGAGTCTGGCATAGATTCATCAATAAACCTGAGACTGTTCATACGGCAGATGCAGCAAGGGTCGCTAGAGTTGAGCTTCAGAGAGTGACGAAGAACCTTGTTTCGAAGACGGATCCGGGTGAAATTGTGCTCTTGATAGTTCCTGGTGATAGAAAAGTCGATTTGAAGGCGGCAGCCAACGTGCTTTCTGTACGTAATGTTAGCTTAGTTCCATTCATTGACGCTGAGAAGATTAGTGGTTACTCTCCCGGCGGGACCCCTTCAATTGGGCACAAAATCCACATGCGCACAGTGGTCGACGAATCCCTTCTCCAATACGACACAGTCTATTGCGGAGGAGGATCACGTGACAGACTTCTGGAACTTAGGACAGTGGATATCATAAAGCTCAACGATGCGATTGTCGCTGAAATCTCGAAGGTAACGTAAGCAGCCCGAGCGGAACGTATTCCAGCTGGATCAGGGAAGTCTTTATCAGATAAGCGCTATATTCTATGTAGATCACAGCAAGATGAACCATCGAATCTTGAAGTTGCGGCGAACGGAGCAGAGAGAGCCATGAAGGCTGTTGTCAAATATGCGCTCGGTCAGGGAAATGTTGAACTTAGAGATGTCTCCGAACCAACTCCTGGATCAGACGAGGTGAAGATCGAAGTCAAAGCTGCTGGAATCTGCGGCTCAGACCTTCACATCTACCATGGGGACATCAAGTTGTTGCTAAGGCCGCCAGTGACAATGGGGCACGAATTCAGCGGGGTAATAACCGAAGTAGGCCCAAATGTGTCAGAGTGGAAGGCCGGCGATAGGGTCACGAGCGAGACATCAGCCCAGGTCTGCGGCGAATGTATACCCTGCCGAACTGGAAACTACAACGTTTGCGCTCAGAAACGCCTAATTGGTTACTGGTTCAATGGGGCTTTTGCGAAATACTGCGTCGTTCCAGAGCGTCTCGTGCATAGATTGCCAGACAATGTGAGCCTGTTATCCGGTGCCCTAAGTGAACCTTTGGCTTGCTGCGTTAACGGTGTTTATGAAAAAACCGTCATCTCGCCGGGCGACATTGTCGTTATAGCTGGTCCTGGACCCATTGGTTTGTTGAGTCTTCAGCTAGCCAAAGTTAAAGGGGCTTTCGTCGTCCTCTGCGGTGCTGGGCCCGATGGGAAAAGGCTTGAACTAGGGCGGAGATTCGGGGCTGACGTTACAGTAAATGTCCAAACTGAGGATCCTTTGGAAGTTGTCTCTGACCTGACCGATAATGTCGGAGCAGATGTTTTCATTGAATGTTCGGGGTCACCCAGCGCAGTACAAATGGGCTTCCAGCTTGTCAGACGGATGGGACAATATACGCAAATCGGCTTAACTGGTCGGGGCTTCGAACTGGACTTCGACACTGTCGCCTATAAGGAATTAACGCTCAGGGGATGCCTTGGACAGAGATGGGTATTCTGGAGGCAAGGACTGAGACTGCTGAGTGAGGGGTTAGTAAAGACTGAGGAGTTAATATCCGACGTCTTGCCTTTGGCTCATTGGGAAACAGGCTTTAGGAAGGTCGAGAACAAAGAAGGCTTGAAAATCATCCTCAAACCCAAGTAACGTTTTAAGGCCTCTATGGTCTCCTTCCTATGACTGAGCTTAAAACAAAGTTAACGGTCATGGCAATCAACGCTGGCATCTGGCACAAGAAATGCTGACCACTCCGTCAGTCCTAGAAGGTTTCCTCCTTAAAAATAGGAGAGAGGTTTGTCACAGTTTGGTACTCAATCAGAATCCGTTTCACTTTGTTTTCTTTCTTCTCTTCCTTCTTCTTGCCGCCACAACAAGACACGGTATTCACTTTCTGTTAGAGTCTGACGCATTACATTTCTTTACCCCTTCTGTTACATCATGTGATCCGTCTGGGAGTAGATAATGCTCAGGCGCCCTCCAGTCCAAGATTATCCCTAGAAACCTGTCCTTCGATTCGATGAGTCGCCTGTATGCTTCTTCTGCGTACAAGTAGCTCAGTTTTGCTGTGACGAGGTCGTTGACTTTCAGTAAGCCTTTAGCTATTAGTCTCATCGTCAAGGCGGAGTCGTCCCTTTCGGTCCTCCACCCATGACTAGACTCATAGATCGGCCTTGCAGTCTCGTGGGCACCTATAATGGAAACACCTTTCTTATGCACTACGCTGTAGAAGTTGACCTCTGTTGTTCCTCTAGGGCTACCTAAGATTATGACTCTGCCGTATCTTCCAACAAGTTGAAGCGCTGTGGTGATTGCCTGAGGGTTCCCTGAAGCTTCTATTACAATGTCTGCGCCCTTACCGTTGGTAGCATGCTTTACTGAATCTTCGAGATCAACTTGGGTCAAATTGAGGACATTATCTGCTCCGCATCTTTGAGATATACCTAGACGATAATCGTAAGCGTCAACCCCTACTACAGGCATACCACCACTTAATTTCGCCAATTGAAGTGCCAAGTTGCCTACCAAGCCTAGACCTAGAACCACGACAGATTCGCCTAACTCTATGTTAGCCTTTCTTATTCCCTGCAATACTATGGAACCAAGCGCGAAGAAGGATGCTTCGTCAAAGGACAAACCCTCTGAGATTCTGATCAACTCGTTTTCGTTGGCCAATATATGGCTAACATGGTTCCCACGTGACACGACTTTATCTCCGATTTTGAACCTTGAAATTGTCTCTCCTAAATCAGCTATAACACCGGCGTTTGAGTATCCTGGATACATAGGGAACGTTCCGGGAGTGTTTGACAAAGCCATAAGGAAGGCTGTTTCTGTGCCAGGACTTATCAACGTGCAAGCTGTTTCCACCAAGACTTGGCTCGCTTCCGGTTTCTCTAAGGCATAATCTTCAATCGCCACTCTACCTTTCGCCTTAAACACGACTCTTTTGCACTTTGATCCTGAAAGCTTCTCTAATTTCAAAGAGCTTCCTTCCGTAATATTGTTATTTTGCCTTTCAGGTTTATAGCCTGCGAAGTGAAGGTTTTATCCGATCTTCCTTCTACTAACCATTATTTTTCGGTTTCTTCCTTCTCTGAAGCGAGATTCTATTCTTCTAGGGGTTGGACGCTTCTTTTGTTTCCATCTGCCTATTCCCTATGATCACACGTATCTTTCCTGGGTCACGTATCCCATGGAGCGAGCAATGTGTAGCTGATCTAGGCATCGATACGCTTCTTCCCCCTCCAACACCGCCGCTCAACATACCTTTTTTAGTAGACACAGATGCCAGCGTGAAGAATTGGGCAGAATCTTCGCCCAAGCCGAAACCCGATGCCGTTACAGGGACCACTGTCCCGAAGTTGAACATTCTTCCTAGCATACCTTGACTGAAGTAGACATCTGTAATCTTATCATACGTCAGGTCTCTTTCTTTCTTCCCGATGATCCCTTTTCGCGTGATTACTCGATAGTTGGTCAAGATGTAAACATGCCCCCTCCGGTATAATTCAGTTAATACCATGCATACTGGCGCAGTAGCACCCAACAAGATGAGTTTTATCATGGGGCTTTGAGCCATGACGAACCCGTAAGGCAAGATGGGATAGACTTCTAGGGTTGTTCCGGCTACTGCCACTAGAACCACGTAGATCAGAGGCATCTTGCTGACCCATAACCCGCTTACGACAAACCCGCTTATGAGAAGGATTACCCAGTACAGAACTAACAGAACGATTTCTACACTTCTCATTCCTGTTGTGCTTAGTACAATATCGAGATAAACGAGAACTTCTAGCACCGACTTGTTAGAATCGAGATAAGAGTAAAACCATCCCAGAAAGACAGCGACAACTACTAAATAGACGGCGAACAAGTGATATTTGAGAAAGGATAAAGGGTGAGGCCTAGCCACAACCTCAACTTTCTCACCGGACAGAAGACTGATCTCGCCTTCTGGAGTCATATCGCTTACGAAACTGATTGTCCTTGGACCTCGCACATATTTCTTATGAACATCTACATATATATCACGCACATGATCAAGAAAGAAGTAGTTCTTGAACGTATTTTGAATACGCGGTTCAATTCCCAAGTGGTCATTGACCTTCTACTTTGACTAAGAAATAGGTCTTATATGGTTTGAAGCCAACCTTCGAATAAACTCTCGTTGCGGGTTCGTTGCTGCTTTCAACATGTATTAAAGCTAGGTTTGACTTCTTTAGAATTTGCTCCACCAAGGCAGATACTATGGTTGTAGCGTATCCTCTGTTTCTGTAGTACTCATCTGTGACTACGGTTCCTATATTGCTCGCCCAATCATCAACCGCCGCGCCTCCTACTGAGACAAGCCTTCCATTGACCTTTATTCCCAGCCAAAGCCGTTGATCCATCCTTGAGGCTATCAGTTCTGCAGTCGTATCTCCCCACCAGTCTGGGTCCTCGCGCCGCATAAGAGTCGCTATGTCTTCAGCATCGCTTGCTGATAGCCTTGCTGTGGGTTGCTTCGTCTTTAGGGTCTCTTCTCCTTTATGTAGTGTCATGAGAATAATCTCAGAAGCTTTCTTAACGTTCTTGTATTTGTTAAGGATCAACCCACTGTGCTCAGTTTCGCATTGGATCTCAGCTTTATCTAGATTGAGTCTGTCAAGTAGGACGTCCACAGCGTCAACGCTTCCTCTTAACTGCAAAGCGCTATTTTTATAGATCATTAGCATTCCTTCGATGCGATTCTGTTCGCTTAGAGCCACCCAGATCTCAGTAGATGCCCTATCATGTTTCATATTGCGAATAACGAAATAGTAATCTGCTAGATCTCGGTTAATGTGTCCCCAAAAAAGAGGTTCTAGGACAGAATCAAGAAGCAAAACCCTCATGGTCAAACTCACTAAGCTTCATCTCTTAGTACCTTGCTCTTTCTTGATCTGAATGAGTCCAACCATTAGGGCTTCTCCTCCGATCTTGTACGTAGCTATGTGGGCTTCTTTTGGCGGCTTGGCGTCGTATATGGATGTAGACAAAGTCTCAGCAGATATGTAATCTCTGAAAGTCTCGAAGACTTCTTTAATTCTGGGTCCAGTCTCATAGTATGTTTCTATCAAGTCGGCTATGTTGAAATCTGCTTCTTTTCTTTGGTTCTGTATGCTGCGGACGATGTCGCGGGCAAGCCCCTCCTTCTTCAAATTATCCGAGAGCTTCACATCTGCTGCCACAGTAATGCCTCCTTCCTCAGACATAGAATAGCCTTTCCTTGGCAGAGTTGTGACTTTCACCTCATTTGGAAGGAGCTCTACGCTCTGTCCATCGACCTTGAGGCTTACGCTGAGACCTTTCTGTAGAGGCAGCGCTAGGGTTTTGGAATCCATCTTGGCAATTTTTTCCTGGATTTTGGGTAGCAGTCTGCCATACTTTCTGCCCAAGACTTTGGCGACGGGTTTCACAGAGTATTCCATTAATTCGTCCTTGTCAGTTGTGAAGAAGAGGTTTTTCACGTTTAGCTCATCTATAATTATGTCACTCAGTCTTTTGATCCGATTTGAAGTGGAATGATCTGCCACTATCGTGACACTCGAAAGCGGTTGTCTGAGCTTTATTCCCGCCTTGGTGCGCGCTGAACGACCCAAGCCGCAGATCTTTACAGCTAAATCCATATCCACTACTAGTTCTTGGTCTATTGCCTTTTCGTCAGCTTCAGGCCAATCATTATGGTGAACGCTTTCGTGAGCCGTGGGGTCTATGTTGCGCACTATGTTCTGATATATTTCCTCAGATGTGAAGGGTATGAATGGTGCGAGAAGCTTGACGAGGATCGTTAGGCAGGTGTAAAGCGTCGTATAGGCAGCGTTCTTGTCCTCATCCCTTTCACTCTTCCAGAATCGGCGTCTCGAACGTCTAACATACCATGTGGATAGTTCTTCCACGAATTTCTCAAGAGCCATTGCAGCGTTGCATGGGTCATAATCTTCAAGGAACCGAGATACGTCACGGATGAGCACGTTGAGCTTAGACAGTATCCATCGGTCGAGAAGCGAAAGCGAACTTCGTTCAACAATGTTCTTCGATGTCCATTTGTCCAAGTTGGCGTATGTCACGAAGAAGCTGTAGATATTCCACAGGGGGATTAGGAATCTTTTCTTTATCTCGTCAGCCTTCTGGTACCCGAATAAGAGGTCAGTCTCGGGGCGTTTTGTGCAGTACATCCAACGCATGACATCGGCTCCCATAATCTCGGCGGCTTCATCGAACTCTATCGCGTTCCCCCAAGACTTATGCATCTCGCGTCCGTCTTCTCCCCGGACCATGCCGTAACCAAAGCAGACCTTGAACGGCGAGCGGTTCTCTATGATAGTGCTCATAGCCAGCATCGCATAGAACCAGTTTCTAAACTGTCCAGGCAGAGACTCACAAATCAAGTCCGCTGGGAACCACTTTTCCCAAAGGATGTGGTTGTCACGGTAGCTAAGCGTTGAATAAGATACTATACCCGCGTCGAGCCAAGGGTTGCCAACATCTTCGATGCGCGAGGTAATAGAGCCACATTTGGGGCACTTGATCTTTACGGCGTCTATCCAAGGTCGGTGTGGGTTGTGCCCCTCAAAAGCATCCCAACCCTCAACCGCTCGCGCCTTAAGTTCTTCTTTGCCGCCTATAACCTCGAAGCTTCCGCATTTCCGGCACAACCAGATCGGCAATGCCAGCCCCCAATAACGTTTCTTTGAGATCATCCAGTCTTCCATGTTTTGCAGCCAGTCGAGTTCCTGCTGGAGACCGAACTCAGGTATCCAACGCACTTGTTTGGTGACATCAATTATCTGGTAGCGAAGGTTCCTCCTTTTCTCTTCCTCAGTTACCTCTTCAAGCGGCTTCCTAAGTTTCTCCCCCATTTTGATAAACCACTCATCAACTAGGCGGAAGACGAGTTCGCTTTCGCAACGCCAACAAACCGGATAACGGTGAGTGTAATCCTCGACCTTGAAGAGCAGCCCTTTCTTCTTCAAATCCTCAATGACAAGTGACGCTGAGTCATAGACATGGACCCCTGTGAGCTTATCAAAACCTTCGATGATGACTCCGAACTCATCGAGCGGAGCCACTGCAGGTAGCTTGAAAAGTTCTCCAAGTTCTAGGTCTTCTTTTCCGCAGCCAGGTGCAATGTGCACGATGCCTGTGCCTTCTTCCTCCGTTACCTCCTCCCACAAGATAACTTGATGAGCATCGACAGCCCCCGAATCTTTTTCAGCAGACAGTTCGTCGTATGGTCCATCATAGTTCCAACCCTCCATATGGCTTCCTTCAAGCTCTTCGATTATCTCGTAGCTTCCTTTCTGAAGGGTTCTATCAACCGCGAACTTGCCTAGGTACAGAATCTCATTCCCGTAGCTGACCTTCACATAGACAAAGTCAGGATGCACTGCCGCAGCCACATTTGATGTTAAGGTCCACGGTGTAGTGGTCCAGATCAACAATGACTCTTTTGGCTTACCACGTAACGGAAACTTAAGTGTAAGACCCGGATGGATTAGTTCCCGGTATCCTTCAGTCACTATCTCATGTTGCGAAAGAGCGGTGGAGCATCTAGGGCACCACGGCATCACGTCTCTACCCTTGTAAATCCACCCGTTTTCGAAGCACTTCTTCAAAGCTGCCCATATCATGTAGTTGTTCTCGTCCGAAAACGTGAAGTATGAACCGCCAAGCTCTGGTGACCCAAGCCTCCCAACAATGCTCTCAACAGTGTCGGTAACTGGTCCAATCGGACCTTGGACAGTTACAATTTGTTGAGGGTTTTCTAAGCTGTCAGCGAGAAACCGCAATGTTTCAGGGTTATCCCAGTCCATCCAGTATCCTAAACGGATGGATTGCTCTAGCTGCACAGCAGCGTATCGGAGTGCTCTCTGCTTGCAGTTTTTGACGAATTCGGCGACGCCGTAGGCTTCGATGTCGCGTTTGGATTCGAAGCCAAGTTCTTTTTCAACCTCAACCTCAATCCATAGTCCTTGGCAGTCAAAACCATTCTGAAATCGTTGATCGTATCCCTGCATAGCCTTGAACCGCTGGAAAAGATCCTTGTAGGTCCGGCCCCAAGCGTGATGGACACCCATAGGGTTGTTTGCTGTTATCGGTCCGTCCATGAAGGACCAATGTTTCTTGCCCTTATTCAAGGCAGCACGCTTCTTGAAAGCTTCAGTTTCAGTCCAGAATATCAAGATGTTATGTTCGAGCTTTGGAAAGTCAACGGTTGGAGTAACATCTTTGAACATGTCTCATCGCTTCTCCAATCTCATAGTATTGTAGCTTATAAGTCTCGAGCTCCGCGGGTTTCGATGCCTAGATCTAAAAAGCTGGTGAGAATCAGCCTCGAATTTGGCGTCCACCTCGCATCCTACGACCCGCCAAGCTGAATTATGGATAAGGCATCTGGCATATAAATTTATACTTTCTCTCTCTTGCTTACGATAAGGCTTAACTGCTAAAGGAACCTTAGCTATTTAGGAGCTGATCTGATGAATGCTCTGAAAGTTTTACTAGAAGAACATGTAATAATTATGAATTTGATCGGAGTCTTAAACAGAGCCAAGGAGAACCTGCAAACTGGAAAAGAGGTACCTCAAGGATTTTTTAGAAAGACTGTGGACATAATTAAGAACTTTGCTGATAGATGTCATCATGGCAAGGAGGAAACTGTTTTATTTCCTTTGATCAAGAAACATGATGCCAGAGAAACCGGGGTAATATCTATGTTGTTGGAAGAACATGAAAAAGGTAGAGATCTCATACGTAATTTAGGCGAAGCTATCAGCAAGAACGAGACTGATAGCATGATTGAAAACATAGATGGTTATGTCGCTCTCCTTCCACAACATATTAGGAGAGAGAATGCGTTTTTCCCCAAATGGATAAACCTGCTTTCTGATAAAGAGAAAGAAGAGATTTCTGAGAAGTTTGAAGAGATTGAAGAAAAAGCAATCGGTTTGGGAAAACATCAAGAGTATGTTCAAAATATTGAGACATTGAAGAGGTCTTTGACGTGATGCACGCTAGTCTATTTGTTTTTTGTGTGATACATACATACGTGATACATACACATACGTGGATGTGAGGAGAGAGAGAAAGATATAAATTCATATCACAAACCCAGACTTCAACTCGTCCAACTTTAACCTCGTCTTAGAAACCGGACAATAGATAGATAATCCAACATCCTATCGGGTTTATCCTTCATAGCGATTCCACGCATCAAAAAAGCCAATAGAGGAGAATGAAAAAAGTTTCCTTGAAAAATATGTTGGCCCGCTTGTCATAAAAGATGAGAAGAAGTTGGGTGCCTAAATATCATTGTAGAAATACGGGGTGTGTATTTACGAGGTGGAACCCCAATTCAACATATCGTTTAATTCCATGTGAATGGCATTTCGTAATGAATGAGGAGGCAAGATTATGACTTATCTAGTGAACTTATCAATCTGTCTCGAACGCAACCCAAGCAATGATGGGCATGTAACACTCAGCGAGCAGCTTGAGGAGATTTCCAGCCACATGGATGTTTCGATCAATGTTTTGTGGAAGCATCCCATAGAAGCTGTAAGCCAGATTGCTAATGCAAAAGGCGTCATTGTTCCTAATGGTCCCACTCCCTCTTTCGAGGGGCAAGTTTTGTGTTGTAAGGTAGCCCGCGAATCAGGGATTCCGCTTCTCGGAATCTGTGGCGGACTTCAGGCGATGGCGGTTGATGTAGCACGCCATCTTGCTGGCCTTCTGGAAGCGAATAGCGTAGAATATGTACCAACAACCCCTTTACCCATTGTTCATGAAGATGGGCAACTATGCGTCCGCACCCCTCAAGCTATCCGGCTTATCTCAGGAAGATACCTTGCAGACCTGTATGGATCTGAAAGAATAGAGGGTATAGTTCGCTGTGGACGGTTTGTAAACCGAGAATACTGGCCTCGGCTTGAGAAGGCTGGCTTGGAACTTCTCGCTACCAGTGTCGACAGAAAGCGAATACTCGGGTTCAAGCTTGTCAATCATCCTTTCTATTTGGGAGTAGCATTTCTTCCCCAGCTTAATGTTGCCGTTAGGAAACCTGAACCACTCTTGGCGAAATTTCTTTATGAGGTTACTCGTCGAACAAGCCCGATGTGAAATCTGGCTAACACGCGTTTGTAGTATATACTCCGAAATACTGGGCTTGGTGAATGTGAATTCGATATCTCTTAATATGTGGACGACATCTTCTCTCTCTGTCAGTGTCTGTGTCTTGTGTGTTTCTGTGCTTAGTGAGAGAGGTGGTTTGGTTGGTCAAATATAAATCCAATGGCAATGCGCTTGGCATCACTCATTTCAAGCCAAAGCTTAAAAGCCAACCTCGCCTCGAAGAGAATTGATGATGGCTATGCCGATAGAGTATTCTGAAGCGCCAGACGTTAAGAAACTTCTTGACGAGATAACCGAAAGTCTAGACTTCTACCATGTAGTACCTCAATTTATCTACTGTGTACGAAGCAAGGGCTCTGAATCTCGGCGAACTGTCGCAAGAATCCATGGACTAGGTAGAATCTGGCAGGAGGCTCTTCGCCGCCCACCCTCCTACGTAATCGAGGTTATATCCGAACGTTACGACAGACTTAGCCAAGCAGAGAAAGAGAAGACAATGATCCACGAGCTCCTCCACATACCTAGGGGGTTCACCGGGGGTTTCCGCCCTCACAGGGGATATGTGGACCGGAAAACCGTGGAAAGACTACACAGAAAGCTGCTAGACCAAAGGTCTGTCAATGATGTATGAAAAAGGTGACTCAGATTATTGCTACGTATCTTCAGAATTCTGGCAGAATCTTAATAAGTTCTAGTGGTTAGTAGCGTGGAAGGTGTTCATCATTGCGTAAAAGTCCTGAGGAATTGGTGGGCTTTTGTGGCCTGTACTGTGGCGCCTGTGGAATATATCAAGGACGGATAAAACAAGCGGTTGTGAATTTACGGAAGGTCATAAGCGCTTACGGCTTTGATAGGATGGCTTCGGAACTAGCGAACTGGGACCCAGCCTTTAAAAATTATGCGGAGTTTGAAAAGGTCTTAGAAGGCTTCGTTAAGCTTCTCGGAGAATGCCCCGGATGCGCCGCTGGCGGCGGAGACCCCAACTGCCTTGTCCGTCAGTGCTGTAAGCAAAAAGATTACACAACTTGCACAGAATGCACCGAAATGTACACTTGCGAGAAACCCCAACGCGTAGGAGGTTCATTGGAGAACTTGAAGAGAATCAAAGCTACTGGAATCGACAATTGGGCGAAAGAAATGCAGAAAAGAGTGGATGCTGGCTATTGCCAACTGGACGAGATGACTGGATGAACCGATTCCAGTGCTAAAGGCTTGACCATTCGATATTCTTTTTCGAGATGTCTTCCCAGCATCTGCGGCAGATAGGCACCATCTGACCTTTGAAGTAGATGCTCAAACCGATATCGAGGCTCTTGCATTCTGGCTTCCACGGATTCATGCAATGCATTCTGGAAACCAAAGAATTCCCAAGGCTAGGTGGCTCCTTTGCGATCGATCTTCTACGCTTATTTGTGTTCGGTCTCATATTGATTGGGTTCTCGTTTCCAACATGTCTGACCGTAGTTTTGTCAGAAAATTCATCTTCTTTCTTCAATTCAGTCATAACCTTCTCGTTGACACGTTCTCCAAGTGTCGTTTGAATGGGTAGGGCGGGTTCCTGTTCGATCCTGCTTGTTAAAGCTTCGTTTTTCCTAAGAGAGTCGAGTCCAGAGTTTATAATTGTGCTTTTCAGTGTCCACTCTTCCTCCCCAATCTCGCCTAGAATATGCTTAAGTTCAAGTTCCACAAGTAGAGACTCCAGAATCTTGGTTCTTTCAGTGAGGTTTGTTTTCCAGAAGGATTCTTCTGCTGCTAACGTTTCCATTAGGTCTGCGACGACTGACGTGAGGCGGCTGAGCTTGCTGTCTATGAGATCGAAAGTTTTCTGCGAAATCTTGCCGCTGAGCAATAAACCCCGCAAAGCCTCCCTTTTCTTACCTTCAGACTTGAGGTAGACACCGAGTTCACCGAGCACCCTCGAAAAGCTCATACCCGCCCAGCCCAGCCTAAGAATGGGCGAAAGAGTTAAAACATTTTTCGAACATGCAAATATATCACAAGATATTAACATTCCCTGTTTGCCAACAAGCCTTGACCAAACATTGAAGTGAAAAGACTGGCAACCACCAAACCAAATATGTCATCAAACATTACAAAAATTATTGGGTTCAGGATCTATCAAGCCACGAAGAGGCACCGTGACAATACTGCGCTAACCACCCCCTTTGAGAAAGGCCAGGTCTACACCCATTCTGACAGCCAAGTTACAGATTTCTGCCCAGGTCTTCTCAGGCACCGGAACTCCTTCTTTAAGCCTCTTCATTTCAGTTCTGAATTCCAGTTCTCCGGGAATCAGGATCTCCTTGAATCCTGGTCTAGGTTTAGAAGATTTGATGGCTCGAATAAAATCGTCCATCTGGCTCTTGAACTCGTCAACCGGCATGAAACTCTCAATATCAATGACTTCGAAGAAGACGCCGTTGCCCTTTTTCTTGGCTTCATAGGCGCAACCGTCACCCGAAAGGAGACCAGCCAGAACTTCTGCGACGAGGGCTAACCCAAACCCCTTGTGTCCTGCAGCATCGCCGCCTAAGGGAAGAATGGCGCCGCCTTGGTAAAGGTCTTTTGGGTTGTTGCTTGGATTCCCGTCTCTGTCAATTATGTAACCGTCTGGAAGCTTCTCTCCCTTGTGGAACATTACTCTGACCTTTCCTTCTGCACAGACGCTTGTCGCTATGTCTAGGATGAAAGGTTTCTCTCTGCCTGTGGGAAAGGCATAACATATGGGGGCTGTGCTGAGTAGCGATTCTCTTCCACCGTGCGGTGCTACTCGTTTAGTAGAGTTTGCCATGGCAATACCTATCATGTCTCTTTCCATGGCCATCTCTGTGTAATCGGCCAATCTTCCTATGTGGTAAAGGCTGAAGGCGCATACTGTGCTCACTGAACTCTCCTTAGCCTTCTCGATGGCTATCTCCATGGCTCTTTTCGCCATAACTTGACCGAAACCCCAATTGCCATTCACTAATGCCGAAGAACGGGTTTCCCGCACGACTTCGGTCTTCGCATCTGGCCTGATGTCCCCTCGCTCAATAGCCTTAACGTACTGAATAATGCGCATCACCCCGTGAGAGTCCTGTCCAGCAAGGTTAGCCCTGACAAGAAACTCTGAGACGAGTTTGGCTTCTTCAGCCGGTGAGCCTGCAGCCACGAAAATATCTGTTCCCATCTTTACGAGTTGGTCAGCCTTGAGAACTGGCATAAGGTATTTCCGCTCCTATTTATCGATTTTAATACCGGTTTATCCTTTAATAAACATTGTTTGACTTGTTAAGTGTCCATTGCGTCAAGAAGAAGCCTTTCAGTTCCTGCAAGGTTATATAGCTTTACTCTAGCATATAGTTCGAGATTTCATTGAATGCATGGAAGGAGGGGTTCTTGTGGCGAAGCTAATCTACGTGGTCATCGATGGGTTAGGTGACTTGCCCATTATGGAACTGGGCAATCGAACCCCCTTAGAATTTGCTGAGACCGAAAATATGGATTCTCTGGCGAAGAAAGGAAGACTCGGGCTCATGTACACGGTGGGGAAGGGGATAGCGCCAGAAAGCGATGTAGCAGTAATCTCCATTCTAGGTTATGACCCTTACAAGTTTCATGTTGGAAGAGGACCCTTAGAAGCATATGGCGCTGGCTTAGAGATGAAGAACGGCGACCTTGCTTTGCGCTGTAACTTCGCAACCTTGAGCAAGGACAAGAAAATTGTGGATCGGAGGGCTGGAAGAAACCTGACCATCGAAGAAGCCACTGAACTGGCTAAAGCCGTGAATCAAGAGGTTAGACTAGAGTCACATCCGGCCAAGTTCACTTTCGCAAACACACTTGGGCATAGAGGAGTTCTTGTTATGCGAAGCAAAGTGAGAGACCTTTCCGGGAACATAACCAACACAGATCCCGCGTATGAAAGAGTTGAGGGTTTCGGCGTAGCGAAGAGTGAGGTCGAATTGACTTTGAATGAATGCATGCCCCTTGAAGATTCTGAAGCGGCTCGGATCTCTGCTCAACTTGTGAACGAGTTCACTGAAAAGAGTCACATGGTCTTGGAAAGGCACGACGTGAACGTAAGACGTGCAGCCGATGGAAAACTAAAGGCAAACGTCATCTTGTCAAGGGACGCTGGCAACCAACTCCCAGAGTTCTTCAGCATAAACGAGCGTTACGGTGTCCGTTTCGCTTGTCTTGCTGACATGACCGTGGAAGGGGGAATCTCCAGACTGGCTGGAATGCAGTTGGTGGAGATCCCGCCGCCTTCAAACGACATAGAGGCTGACAGCATTCTTAGAGTCGAGAAGCTGTTGAGTCTCCTCGAGTCTTTTGACTGTTTTTACATCCATCTTAAGGGGCCGGATGAGCCTGGACATGATGGCGACTTTGAGCGGAAAGCCCACATTATTGTCGCTATCGACAGGTTCTTTTTCGGGAAGCTTCTTTCGAAGATAGACTTGAAGGAAACTCTCATATGCGTCACAGCCGACCACTCAACACCATGCAGTTTGAAAGCTCACAGCGATGATCCTGTGCCCTTGCTCATAGCAGGCCTCAATGTTGAAGCCGACGGCCTAAAGAAGTTCTCAGAAAGTGAGTGTAAGAAGGGAAGCCTAGGTATGTTACAAAGCGGAACTGAGCTCGTGCCCACGCTCATGCGTCTGCTGAAGAAAAGGGTGTAAGTTCTAGCTTGAAGTCCTATTCCATCTGTGCAATTGGCTCTGTAGAAACTGGGCAAGAAGCTTTTATAAACATCCGAGGATTATGAGTATGACGGCGGGTCTTAGGCGGGGGGCTAGGGGTCCCCTGAGAGGCCATCCAGCCTCGACCGTAAACCCTCTATACGACGGGCTGAGAGCTGAGGTGAGGCGTAAAAGATCATCGGGCTCCTCAGTTGTCCAGCTGTGACTATTCGTCCTTTGGGGCTGGCGGTCGCGGAGCGTCCTCTGTAGGGAGGACGTAACCATGTTTGCCAGGTGAACCTGGCCAGGCCCGGGAGGGAGCAACCTAAGCTTGGACGTTCGGCGCTCAGAGGGGTGCGGATATGAGTGAAGAGGCTGAGGGAACCCGGCGAAAACTATGCGTCCAGCCTCAGTGACCCGCCGTCTTCTTGCCATTTCGCTTTCAGACTGTGACGGTAAAACTGAAGTGATTTTACGTCGTTCCTAATCTCAGGAGTATCTGACAAGCTTGACATGTTTCTTCGGTCGTTGGCTCTCCGCAGCTCTTACAGTATCTTAGGGGGGTCTCTTTCACAGTTTGCCTCATTGCTTCACGGATCTTCTCCATTGAACTGTAAACGGTATATTTTATGCCTGGATGTCTCTCTTCCAAGCGGTTCAAAGTTCTACGCACATCATTTCTCAGAGCTTCCCCAGCGTACGGGCAGGGCATTTCTTGGAAAGAAATACCCTTAATATACGCGTACAATACGACCTCTCTTTCGAGAACCTCGCAAAGAGGCTTTACCCTCTGCGGAAACCCAGGCTTCTTCAAACCAGAAACGGGGCCCGTACGGCCTATCCTTAACGGGTCGCCGTGAACTAGGTTTAAAAGGAATGTTTGAGTCTCGTCGTCCAAGTTGTGCGCTGTCGCTAACTTGGTAGCATCAGCTTTCCGGGCAGCTATGTTCAGGGCTCGTCTTCTTAGAACGCCACAATAGGCGCAAGGAGTCAGTTCACCCTCCCTTGTCCGGTTGGCTATTTCATCCATTGTATATCCATATAGATCCCTAAATGAAACGACTATGTGCCTAACCCCAAGCCCAACGCAGTTTTCAGAAGCTATTTTCACAGCTTCGTCTCTGTATCCTTGTATTCCTTCGTCAGCGGTGATGGCACAGAGCGAAGACCTCGGGAAGTCTCTTTCAATCCTCGATAATATGTGAAGCAGGCTCACGCTGTCCTTCCCCCCGGAAACCGCGACAGCTATCCTGTCATCAATCTCGAACATCTCATGTTTGCCAATGGTGACACGAACCTTCTGTTCGATAGACTCAGTAAAGCATTTCCTGCAGAGTATCTCGCCAGAGTGAGCCCGCGTATAGAAGGCTTCGCTTCTCCTACATACCGCGCACTTAACCATGATGCCCTTCCTTCTGAAACGGGGACGAGCCCTTTGTCACATTCAGCGCCAGATCCTAGACGTTCAGAAATTGCGGAGCCTCATTGAAAAATGTTTTCATATGTCTCTATCTTGCTGGAAACAGGCAAGGGAATCTGTCGCCGTCTAAGATATAAGAACCTCCATGTAAAGGTTAGTCTTGATCAAATGCGTGTAAGTTGAGACGGAGTTGGCAGGGTTGGCTAAGAAGCCTCTAACGCGCCCTGAAAGTGTCAAGGTCATTTACGATGAGAAACGCTGGGTGCTGCTTGAAAAGCTAAGGGATGAGGCGATTGAGATAATTGAGGCTCTGGGAAGATCGCAGATATCATCAGTAGTGCATGGAAGCATCGCAAGAGGCGACGTCTCGGCCAAGAGCGACATAGACGTTTTCGTCCCCGAAGTTTCGTCATCCTTTAGTATTGAGATGGCTTTGGAAAAAGCTGGCATCCCAGTAAACAAGCGCATCCTTGTACATGCCACTCCGACCTATGCCTTGAAAGGTTTTCTTGAGATAGATGAACTGAGGCAAGTTTCCTTTCCGCTGGCAAGATTCCGCCGAACCGAGAGGGAGTTCTACAAGTTCGGCGGAGAAGCTACACCTTTGATGTTGAAAAGGAAGAAGCGGATTCCAGGCGTCGACAAGAGGTTGATGTTGATTGAGCCTACTGATGACGGGCATTTGGAAAGTAGCATAGTCGGACGGGAGGAATCAGTTGCCAAGCTTCTAGGAATATCGGTTGATACAGTCCTAAACAGGGTTCGTACGCTCGTGCGTCGAGATAAGATTGGAAGAACAGGTCTTTTCATCGAAAGGGAACTCTTACCTGAAGAAACCTTTGAATCTGTCTTGAAGAAGCTTGCCGACGAAAACCCGGCGGTCAGGAGAAGACTGAGAACCGTCTAGAGACCAGCGCTTTTTACTCCAGAACCTCGTGAAGGTAGATTTTCATTGGTCCAATTTTTCCGCCGTAGTTGCCAGCCGAGATCCTGACAACTCCAGAAACTCTTACTGCAGCCTTCACTCCCTCAGCCGTGGCTTTCTTTACGCTGTCCAAGTTCAGACCATTGATTACTATCTCGTAGACGCTTTCGACGCCCTCTGGAACTAGGGTATCTTGGGTCCTTTCCTTAAGCGTTGGGCATAGAGGATGATTCGTCGATGCTGGAAGCTTGTACTTCATAGAACCCACTTTGGACCCTGACCTGCAGATTCCGCCTGGAAACGGTAAGACTACGCCTTGCACGTTTCGACGGATAGCCTCCACAGATTCCTCGGCCGCTTTGAGTCCAGTTTTCCAATCTCTTGCCAAGATTAGAAAGTTACCCCCTGCCGCGCCCTTCTTGACGCCAAAACTGTTTTCCACTATGAATTCTCCTTCCATTACCGGTATCTTCCATACTCTTCTCCCAGCCACATCATCTCTTTTCTGGAAGCCGTCGCCGAAGAGTCGAAGACTTCTGCCAACCTTCAGTCTTCGCGATGCCTTAGGTAAAGCGTCGAAAGCAGCTGTTGTGGGGCAAGGCATAACACACTGGCCAATCCTCCCAATCATCTGTCTTTTCAGATCAGCCCTCGTGCGGTGATATATCTGAATTACAGCTCCAGTTCTCCCGTCGGGAGTCTCCTGAGGAGATACCGTGCCTTCTATGCCGGCTTCGGCCGGAGAACCAATTATTGAGGAGGCGTATCCCGTCGCAATGTTTGCAGCGGTTAGTGCCCACTTTTCGTTCTGAGCGGTTATCAGGACTCTTCCAACCCACATCTCAAAAAGTTCAGCGAAGGTATCTTCGATCTCCACACCATCTAAGCGAAACATTTAGCCCACCCAAACATAACCTAAGACTTATCTAACCTGAAGACGTGGTAAGAATATGCATTTCCACTATTAAGATTTAATAATCTGGTAAGATCATAGGTTATTGTAGAATCCAAAAAGACCTAGAATTTTAGGTCTGGAGAGTTTCAAGCAGTATGGATAAATGGGAAAGAATTGAGTATAAGCCGACGCCTGTGCGTAACCTGCTTGTCGAGATGAAGAACCTCTCGGAGCTCATGTTGGATTTAGCCTATTCAGCGGCTTTGTTCAACAGCAGCGAACTTGCCGAGGACGTTTTGGAGCTTGAGACGCGGGTCGATACGCTGGCGTACCTACTCAAAATGAATACAATGGTAGCGGCTAGGAACCCCCGGGACGCGGAGGCCCTCATAGGAGTTTCGATAGTTGCTTCTTCGGCCAATAAGATATCTGATGCCGCCGGTGACATCGCCCACATCGTCATACGCAAGATAGGCATCCATCCGCTCGTCAGAGAGGCATTTGAAAAGGTGGAGGAAAATCTTGGCAGAGCCGAGGTGGCCCCTAACTCTGTTCTAGTGGACAAGACCTTGGAGGAGCTTGAGTTTGCTGCTAGGATAGGCGTTGACATAATCGCCATCCGCAGGGGAAAGGAGTGGATAATCAACCCGAAGAACCATGAGCTGGTCCTTAAGGGAGATGTGCTGATAGCCCGAGGAACGCGGGCAGGAGTTGACGAGCTGAAAGACCTAGCAGAGGGAGTATCTAGGGAACTGGAGGATTGAGCAGATTTGATTGAGGAGCACTTCCAGAAGATAGTTGACTCGTTGGTTGAGCTGAAGGACACTTCGGAACTGATGCTTGACCTTGCATACTCCTCATTACTCTTGAACAGCCGAGAACTCGCTCAAGAGGTTCACGAACTCGAGGACCACATGGATAATCTTCACACAGAGTTTGAACTGCTTGTTCTCTCAAGTGGCTTCAAACAGGAAGAGTCAAAGGATTTTCTAGGCTTGATAAGGTTAGGAGTCGTCACAGAGCAGATAGCCGATGCCGCAGATGACATTGCTCACATTGTCTTGAGTGAACTTGAACCTCACCCTGTGCTAAGGATCGCGATTGAAGAGGCTGAAGAGACGGTTACGTATGCGCAGGTTTCAGAAGACTCTCCGCTGAAAGACAAGACCTTGAGGGAAGCTAGAATCGCCGATGAAACTGGCATGTGGATACTTGCGATCAGGCGAGGAAAGAGATGCATACGTCCGAAGCCTGAGACCAGAATCGAGGCGGGAGACGTGTTGATCGCCTCAGGATATGCAGAAGGCCAAGATGACTTCAAGAGACTGGTCTCTGGCCGCGAGGAAGCTGAGGAGAATATCCCATTGTTCTAGCCCATAGCGTGGCGCATCATTAGGATCATTCTTCTTATGCTCGGCAAGGGATCAGAACATGAAATATCCTACCCCGCTTGTAACTGTGCCTTGACATGTTTCTCGAATTCCACATCGATATCTTCATAAATAGGTGAACAGATTCCTAGTAGGCAGACACCTCGTGGATGGTTGAATTGAAGGTTCTTCTTATAACAGGCAGGACAATTGATCAAGGCTGCAGCAAGGAGTATGGCAAACTTTCAGAAGAATATTTGGATAATGTAGCCATTTGCGAGATGAACCCGGAAGACATGAAGAACCTAATGATCAGCGATGGGAAAAGGGTTAGAGTATCCACGAAGTTCGGTTCTGTCGTCGTGAAGGCAAAGAAGTCTCGCAGAATTCGGTCCCCTGGAAAAATCTTCATTCCATACGGCCCGTGGGCGAACCTCATCTTGGCCTCGGACACCGACGCAACTGGCATGCCTCTACTAAAAGGGGTGCAGGCTGAGGTCGAACCAACCGAAGAGAATGTTCTAGGTTTGGCAGACCTTCTCAATCAATCCTATGGCAAAGCAAAAAAATAATTGAGATGACTAGACATGCCAGTTGTCTCAAAGGTTGTATGTCCTGTTTGTGGCTGTTGCTGCGACGATATCGAACTTATTGTAGAAGGCAACAGAATCGCGGGGGCAAGAAATGCTTGCGCCCTAGGCGCAGCTAAGTTTGAAAATTATAATAAGCATCGGAACACCAGCCCACTCATGCGAAAGAATGGAAAACTTGAGAGGACTTCCTTAGACGAGGCAATAAGAAGAAGTGCTGAAATCCTTGCCAACTCCTCATATCCCATCCTTTACGGGTGGAGCTCTACCAGCTGCGAAGCCGTCAGAGTTGGGCTAGAACTTGCTGAGGAAGTCGGTGGCGCTATTGATAACACTTCCACGATCTGTCATGGTCCCTCGATATTGGCAGTGCAAGATGTGGGTCTTTCCGGAAGCACGTTGGGACAGATACGCCACCGCGCAGACCTAATCATCTACTGGGGAAGCAACCCTTGGAGCGCCCACCCACGCCACATGGAACGTTACACGGCCCTTTCCGAGGGCAGATTTCGAAAAAGCATCTGGAGACGTCTTCTGTTGGGATGGCAAGCAGAGTCTATCAGGAAAAGAATTTCGCGGATAGCGGGTCTCGTCTTTAAGCGGGGCACATCCGGTCTGAAGGAAAGCGGAAAGGAACGCGTCACACCTTCAGTTGAAGAGAGGAAAGTGATTGTCGTAGACGTTCGCAAGACACGGTCTGCTGATATAGCTGACTACTTTGTGCAAGTTGAGCCTGGTAAGGATTACGAGGTTCTACAAGCACTACGGGCGATAATCCGCGATGAAGAACTTGACGTCGAAGAGGTCGCAGGCGTACCTGTACAAACTCTTGAAGAGATCGCTGATGCCATGATAGACTGCAAATTCGGCGTTCTCTTCTTTGGTGTCGGTCTAACGATGAGCCGCGGGAAACTACAAAACATTGACGCCGCGATAAGACTGGTTCGAGACCTGAATATACGCACCAAATTCCTCATAATGCCGATGAGAGGGCACTTCAATGTCACAGGAGCCGACACGGTTTTCACTTGGCAGACTGGATACCCCTATGCCGTTGACTTCTCACTCGGCTACCCACGATATAATCCCGGTGAGACCTCCATCGTCGATATACTAACGCGGGGAGACTCAGATGCAGCGCTCGTGGTGGCGTCAGACCCTGTCTCCAACTTTCCAAGAGAAGCCACACGCAACCTTGTCAAGAACCCATTAATCGTGATTGACCCCCATCTTTCAGCGACGGCTTTAATGGCTGATGTGGTTATCCCCTCAGCCTTTGCTGGAATAGAAGCAAAGGGAACAACTTATCGCATGGATCATGTCCCATTGCCTCTGCGGAAGATTGTCGATCCGCCTGAAGGTTGTCTTTCTGACGAAGAAATATTGCAGAAAATATTGGGTGAAGTCCGCAATGTCAAGAGATCCGTCGCCTCGTGACACTTGTGACTTGAATCCTCCTTGAATACAATGCCTCCACCCTTTGAATAGTAGAAGTATCCAAGAAATTTCGCAACCCTTTACCCATCTGTTTAGTACAACTTGAGAATCTTATAGTGTCACTATAACAACTCAAAATTCTCTAGCAAATGTGTGTAGTCGATGGGTTCCACTTCAAGAGGGAATCAGCTTCCGTTGTGCTTAAGTATTAGAGCCAATATGATGTAATGCTGTTGTTTGGAGGTGCACGGCGCTCGGTAAAGTCTTGGTCACTTCTGCATGGCCATACGTACAACACGTGCTTCATCTAGGAAACCTTCTCCCAATACTTTCCGCGGATGTTATAGCAAGATACCACCGCCTCAAAGGAGATGAAGTCATCTTCGTAAGCGGCTCCGATGTGCATGGAACGCCAGTAGAAGTTGAGGCAGTAAGACAGGGAATTTCGCCAAAGGAGCTGACAGAACGTAACCACAAGTTAGTATTATCTCTCTTCGATCGGTGGGCTATCTCCTTCGACAACTACACCACGACAGAAAGCCCAGTACACAAGGACTTCGTGAGAGATCTCCACCGCAAAGTAGAAGAGAACGGGTACGTCTTCACCCAGGAGGCTGAGCTAGCCTACTGTCCTCAATGCGAGCGTTTCCTGCCCGATAGGTTTGTCGAAGGCAAATGCCCATACTGCGACTACGCAGATGCTAGAGGCGATCAATGTGAACAATGCGGAAGGCTACTGGAATCAGCTAAGCTCGTAAACGCTCACTGCGCGATCTGCGGAGGAACGCCTGTTTTCCGCAAGGTGTTACACTGGTACTTTGACCTGCCCCGTTTCAGCGATCAACTCCTAGAGTATGTAGAGAATAATAAGCAACTGCCTGACAACGCTCGTAACTTTAGCCTGAACTACATAAGAGAGGGGCTGAAACCTCGACCATTGACCAGAGATAGTGAGTGGGGAATCCAGGCTCCTTACAAGGGTGCTGAGGGCAAGACGCTTTACGTCTGGTTCGAAAATGTTCTTGGTTATGTTTCAGCGACGATTGAATACTTTAAGAGACACGGAGATGACAAAAAGTGGAGAGAGTACTGGTTCGACAAGGACACGAGGACACTCTTCTTCATAGGCAAGGATAATATTCCCTTCCACACGCTGATATTCCCAGCACTTTTACTAGGTACGCTTGAAGGCTATAACCTTCCATGGAACGTGAGCACCAATGAGTTCCTAAACTTCGAAGGACAGAAATCATCTAAAAGCCGCAGAATTGGCATCTGGATTGATGAAGCCCTTGAAATGTTTCCAGCCGACTATTGGAGATACACCCTGATCTCAAATCGACCGGAGACGAAAGACGCCAACTTCACATGGAAAATCTTCCTCGAAAAGGTGAACTCTGACCTCAATGACACTTTAGGCAACTTCATCCACCGCGCGTTAAAGTTCATAGGCAACTATTATGAAGGCGAAGTTCCTGAACCCAAGAACCTAAACAAACTCGACAAACATACGCTTGACTGCATAGGCAGGACCTTTGAGAAGGTGAAAGGGGCACTAGACAGCTTCCAACTCCAAGCCGCAGCGCGAGAGGTAATAGAACTTAGCCGCGAAGGAAACAAGTATCTCAATAAGAAAAAACCTTGGAAGACCGTTAAGGAGAACCCACAGTCAACAGCAAACACATTGTACGTTGCGGCTCAAATAGTCAAAGCTCTAGCCATCCTGTTGGAACCTTTCATACCCTTCACAGCCGAGAAATTACGTAACTTCCTTGGCATAGGTGGAGAAGCCAGGTGGAAAGACGCGGTTGAGCCACTCCGGACAAGTCAAAAGATTAAAGAAGTCGAACCACTCTTCTATAAAATCCAAGCCTCCGAGGAGGAACTGCAAGAAATGCTTGAAAAGGTTGGATCTGCTCCGCAGAAGGTTTCGTTCGGGGAGTTCTCAAAAATAGACCTTAGGATAGGCAAGATAGTCAAGGTTGAGAAAGTCTCTGGATCTGACAACCTTCTGAAACTCTCAATCGACATAGGCGACAACCAAGTGAGAACAGCAGTCGCCGGAATAGCTAAACACTATTCGTCTAAAGAACTTGAAGGGCTTCAGCTGGCTGTGGCAACAAACCTAGAACCTAGGAAAATTTTCGGTATACAATCCGAAGTCATGATTTTGGCCGCACAGGATGAGAAGAACGTCGTGGTTCTTCAACCTCACAAACCCGTCAAGACAGGAAGCAAGATAAGCTGACACGAATCCAATGAAGCAAAGCCTGAGTGAACGCATTGTCTCTTAGGATCGACCTTCATGTTCACACTTGTTACTCCAGAGACTGTGCAACTACTCTTGACGAAGTAATGCTATACACGAAGAAAATGGGCTTGAGTGGCGTGGCTATAACCGACCACGACACGGTTGAAGGCGCCTTAAGGCTTGTCAAAAACAGAAATGGGCTAATTGTGATACCCGGGATAGAGGTATCCACAAACCGAGGGCACATCATAGGCCTCAACATTGTCACGCCCATTCCGCCCCGGCTCACTGTAGAGGAAACAGTGGAAAGGATACATGAGGCAGGAGGGATAGCCGTTGCAGCACATCCCTTGGCAGTTCTCAAAAATGGCATAATCGGTATAGGCCTAGGTGGGAAAGTTGCCTCCTATGGCTTAGATGCGGTCGAGGTCGTAAACTCCTCAGTCTTCCCCTTTTTCTTAAATGGCTTGAGCAAGAGGTTTGCAGTTCGTATAGGCCTTCCACAGACCGCTGGAAGCGACTCGCACCTTGCAGAGACTATCGGTTTGGCCTACACCACTATAGAGGACATTAGCTCCGAGCCAAATGTTGAAGACATCATCGAAGCAGTCAAAAAAGGCATGACTGTGCCTTATGGTAAGCCTATACCATGGAAGCTAAGACTTCAGAAAATCTTGCGGAAATAAAAGAGAAAAATGGTGTAGTCGGGTTCTAGAGTTGGTATAGACCGAAATCAGCGCTCAATGGTTTCGGTTCTTCTTCCGAGGGGTCTAGATCGTATATTTCAGGCACAATTGAACCGTACCCGCTCAATAAATATCGCGATCGAACTCCAGTCATTACAAGTGTGACCCTAAGCATTCCCGCCAGATTTGGGTTCACCCTGGCTCCCCAAATGACTAAGGCATCATCACTCATCATCTGCGTAATGATCTCTCCGACCCTATTCGCCTCATCAATCGTCATCTGTTCGTCGCCTGAGACGTGGATCAGGGCCCCCTTCGCTCCTGCATAGTCTATATCAAGTAAAGGCATGCTTAGGGCTCTCTGCACCGCTTCCTCGGCTCTGTTCGGAGCATCTGACTCGCCTATACCTGCCACAGCAACACCACCCTTCTTGACAATAGTCCTGAAGTCCGCGAAGTCTAGGTTTATTAGGCTTGGTGACGAGATTGTATCAGTAATTCCGCCAATCATATTGGCTAAGACGCCGTCCCCAACTCTGAAAGCCTCATTTATCGGCAGCTGCGGTACCAGACGCATCAGCTTATTATTATCTATGATTATGACCGTGTCACATTCCCTACGCATGTCAGTGAGCCCTTTAATGGCATAGGCAATTCGACCCTTCTCAATTTTGAAAGGCATTGTCACTACCCCAACGACGATCGCTCCCTTTTCACGGGCCAGCCTTGCAATTGTTGGGGAGGCGCCAGTGCCGGTTCCTCCGCCCATGCCGGCTGTAACAAAGGCTATGTCAACGCCCTCCAATACCTTCGCAACCTGTTCTGCGGATTCCTCTATCGCTCCCCTACCAACTTCAGGATCTCCGCCCGAGCCCAGTCCGCGGGTAAGCTTCTCTCCTATCAGAATCTTCTGTTTTGCATGAGTAACGGTAAGGTGTTGCATGTCTGTGTTGATGGCAATGCATTCGGCACTTACATTGCCGGACTCCATCAGCCGACTTACTGTGTTGTTTCCTGCTCCTCCGACACCAAGGACCATTATGCGGCAAAGACCTGGTTCTCGAAGCCCTTCAGGTATGGTTTCGTTCCACATAAGCTGGAGCGCTTTATCAGCTATCTTTGACATGCTTCTCTCTTCCCCACAACTCCATGGCAATCAGGTCGCGGATGGCAACCCTGATAGCTTCCGCCCTATGTGGATAGTATCTCTTGGTCACTAGTTCGTCCAATGCCTCTAAGTATGGTTCGGGAAGATATATTGTGATAAGTTTCATTTTCTCACCTGTGAACCAAGATGAAGAATTGAACATAAATATCATTATAACATGCTTTAATTATGATTCATACATGTTCGTTCTTTTTTCTTATAAGCTTTATCCTAACTCCTATTGGGCATATAGTGCATTCATGTGAAAATTATCCATCAGAATCCCATATATGTTGTGATTAATGTTGAAATCTATAACTATGAACCTAGGATGGTCAGACTTAAATAAGTGCATGTGAGGATTTGCTTGGTTGAAATGGTTCTCAGCAACATATCTACGCTTCAAGAGCAACCAAGTGTTCAGCTTTCTAGTAGAACCAAAAATAGCAGGAAAATTTATGTAGAGGGCTACGGGTGCGCTGCAAATAAGTTTGATCTTGAGATTATGCTTGCCCACTTGGCTAACGCGGGGTACCGATTAGTCGAGAGCGCCGACCTTTCTAATGTTATCCTAATCAACACGTGCGCCGTCAAGAAGCCTACAGAGGATCGCATAATTGGGAGGATACGGCTTCTGAGCCGGTTGAACAAGCCGCTCATAATTGCTGGTTGCCTACCTAAGATCGACTTCAAGGCGGTCCTCAAAGCTGCGCCAGATCTCTCAGCTGCGTTAGGTCCCCAAGATGTTGATAAGATACTCCTCGCCGTAAGGTGCGCTGAGAATGGGAAGAGGAATGTGGTTTTCTGTTCTGTTAGGTCAATTGCTAAGCTAGAACAGCCTAAGATAAGGCTAAATCCCGCAATCGAGATCATAGCAATATCCGAGGGTTGCACTGGAGCATGCACCTTCTGTTGTGTAAGGTTTGCTCGAGGTACCCTATGTTCGTATCCAAAAGAGACTATCGTCAAAAGGGTTAGTCAAGCGGTCTCGCAAGGATTGAAGGAGATCTGGCTGACATCGCAGGATAACGGTGCCTACGGCTTAGACATCGATGAAGACCTTGCTGAGCTGCTCACAGAATGTTGTAGAGTTGACGGCAAGTTTATGTCAAGAGTTGGGATGATGAATCCCGATCATGTATTACGAATCCTTCCTAAGCTGGTAGAGTCTTACAAGAACGAGAAAATCTTCAAATTCGTACATGTGCCCGTCCAGAGCGGAGACGACGCAACATTGGCTCGTATGAACCGAAGATACACTGCGAAGGGGTTCAAGAAGATAGTAAGCAAGTTCAGAAAAGTAATTCCGACAGTAACGCTTTCCACCGATATCATCTGCGGATTTCCGGGCGAAAGCCAAGAAGCTTTCGAGAAGACTGTTCGGCTGATTGAGGATGTGGAGCCTGACATCGTTAACATCTCAAAGTTCTTCCCCAGGCCTCGCACACCAGCGATGAGGATGAAACAGCTTGACGTCACCGAGGTTATGGACCGGAGCCGAAAGTTAACGGATCTAGTAAAAAAGATATCTCTCGATAGAAATCAGAGGTGGCTGAACTGGGAGGGTGAGATATTGGTAGATGAAAAGGGCCGAGATTCGTCCTGGATTGGGAGAAACTTCGCCTATAAACCAATCGTGGTAAAAAGCCGCAGAAATTTGGTTGGGAGGTTTTTGCGTGCCAGAGTCAACAAGGCTCGTTCAACTTTTTTAGAAGCCGAGATCATTGACTACCTTTGAACTGTAAAGACTTCTACTTGATTGAAGAGCTCCTTCTATTCGTTGACCATCCTATTTATTTTTTCTTCGATGATGTGCCCGTGGCAGTAGACGAGGGCCTTTTCTACGCCCTCAACGTTCTCTGCCCTAGTTTTTATTTCTATTGCTAGTCTTACAGCCATTGGACAGACAGGGCTTGAGGGCGTAAAGTCGATTCTGACAACTCCGGACTCCGTCTCTTTGACGCTTCTGATCATCTTCATCTCACCAAAAGTCAATCCTGTTTCGAAGTCTACTATCTTTTCAACCTCAGCCAATACCTTTGTCCTCAAGTCGGTCATCGCATCATCCCGCACTGTTTCCAGACTGGTTCGCTTTGAATTCTTCAAGAATACGGGTCTTCTCTTTATAAGATTGTGGGTAGAATATTCATATACATGATGATTCTCCGCGTTTGGACAACGGTTCGCTTATCAATCAGATTGAACGGAGGGACAGAATACGATGGTGGACGATTCTTCAGAAACTTCTAGTCTCTCTGTACTGTTAGTCCAGAATAGGCCGAAAGGGTCGTTATCGGAAAACTTGAGAAAGGTGAAGAAGCTCCTTTCCGGTGTAAGGTTGAGTGAAGTTGACTTGATCGTGTTTCCTGAGTACCTCTTTGGAGCCGAGAAAAGCGAGACTCTGTCGACGAAAACGTTGAGTTTCTTTGAAGTCCTGTGCAGAAAGAATTCAGTTAATGTTGTTTCAGGTTCAGTTCCTGAAGAAGAGAATGGCAATTGGTACAACACATCTTTCCTTGTCAATCGGATGGGGGAGTTGATTGGGAGGTACAGAAAGATGCATCTTGGCCCATTAGATAGAGAGTATACCGAGGGGGATGTGATCGGCATTTTCCCTCTTGAGGGAGTGAAAATCGGAATCGGCATATGCCGGGATCTGTGGTTTCCTGAGTATTGGAGAATCCTGAGGGAAAGGGGAGCAAGTCTGTTCGTCGTTCCAAGTTTCATTAAGATGCCCGAATGGTACGGTTTTCTGGCGATGGCCAAGACCAGAGCAGTTGAGAATCAAGTCTTCCTCCTCCTCTGTAATAATGGTGAATCTGGAGTTGGCAGAAGCTGTGTCATAAGATACGACGCAGGCATCGTGGCATCTCTTCATAAAGAACCTGGAACTCTCTTAGTAGAGCTCGATCTGTCAAAAGCGGGAGAGTGGAGAGATGAAATTGGCTATAAGAGAAGAACAGATATTCATGATATTATAGAGAAAGGGATTGATGATGAAGCCAAAAGTCTGTTATGAGGAAATGCTACCTCATGAGCTGGAAGAGGCCGTGGCAAGATTTCCCGTCGCATACTGTGCCTTCGGTTCGCTTGAATGGCATGGAAGGCATCTGCCTTTAGGAAACGATACCCTCAAGGCTTACCATATACTCGTCAAGACGGCAGAAAAGTTCGGGGGCGTAGTTGTACCGCCGATTTACTGGGGTTTCCTCAGCAAGTGGCATCCGTGGACAATGAATTTCTTTGCTGAATCCCAGAAACCACTTGTTGAGGAACTGTACAGAAACATATTCCTAGGTCTTGTTGATGTCGGTTTCAAGGTGGTCGTCGGCGTAACAGGGCACGATGTCGAACTGCAGAAGGATGCTATACAAAAGGCTGTGGAAGCGGTTAGAGCGACTGGGAAGGCTACGGGATTTGCCATGATGGAAGGAGACCTTTATGATCTGACTGAGGATAGGATGGATCACGCAGCCCACTGGGAAACATCGCTCATGATGCACCTGAGACCTGAACTCGTGGACATGGGCCAGATCAAGGAAGAAGACCTAGAGAGCGAGGAGGGAAAGAAGGAAGCCGGCATCTATGGACTTGACCCTAGAATCCACGCTTCACCGGAATTGGGCAAGAAGATTGCCAACTCCATTGCCGAGCGCATAGGACAAAAAGCCCTAGAATTACTGGCAACTCTGAAATGTTAATCCCTTTGGTCGAATCAAGCCATTGTCTCCGTCTTTAGACTCAAAGCGTTCCCCGGAATTGCCTAGACCTAGGAATAGTAACAAGAGGCTTCTGGGATCCTGAAAACATGGAAAGGCTTTGTGGCACAGAGGCGCCCAGTCTGGTTACTGTAGGAAAGCCTTTTGAAACATCCCTATATTGGATCAAACATCAGATTCAGCAGTCTTATATGAATGAGAGAGCTCCTCCTATGATTGTGTGCTACAATTAAGCCTCCATGCCGGGTGGATGGTCATGTCATCTTTCAAATCCACTACCAACGTTCGCTCCAATCCATATTCCTAGGGCCATTGCGATGCAAGCCAAGACGAAGGATTCGTGATGAAGGTCATTCGTTTGAAACCATGCTCCCCAATATAGATATTGATGGAGCATTACTGAGAAACCGAGACCGAGAACCAGCAATATGAGAAGCAATATGACCCTTTTCGGATGCGTCATCTTCTATATCACCCTAAAGCAGGCTAGATGTCGAGACGAACATTCTATGTGTATGTTAACCTATTTCTAGTTATAACCTTAAATATGGAAGACGGCTTGATTAAGCTGTGAATCTTACCAGGTTTCATCTCTACATGGAGTGAAGGCGAGTTAAGATGAGTGGTAGTGAAGTGGACGTGAGATATGAGGCTCTCAAAGAGATTGTTATATTGCAGCGGAACTGTTTCTCATCTCCAGACGACTTGGCACGGTTTGCCTCAGTGATAGCAGCCGGAAAGACAGCTGGGTTGTATTGGGCTGAAGGTGTTGTGTTTCTTTACTTTCTCCTTCCAGCTTCAACAGAAACCGTGGCAAAGGCTCTGACGGAGAGAGGGCGAGTTTACTGGACCTTAGTTGGCTACGCCCTCATGCCAAAACATCAGCATATAATTGAGACAAAGGAAAAGATAATGGTTCCAGTCATCGATATGTCCTCAGACCCCGTGATCAGAAAGGTCGCAGCGTGGCTGAAAGAGCAAAAACAAGGATAATTCAAACCGCTTGATTGCTTTCTGCATAATGTAGTCCTAAGAAGGTTGACCGCTTGAAGATAGGAATTTTAACGCGTAATGAGGAATCTTGGTGTTCTTCACAACTCAAGAATTCACTTTTAAAGAGAGACATCATCCCCTTCTGTTTCAGTTTTCCGACCTTAGCTGCCCGTGTGGGGTTCAAGCCTGAAGTGTTCATTGACAAAACTGATTTTCTCAAAGACCTCAAGGCGGTCATCGTACGCCCAATTGGACGGGGTTCGCTCCAGGAGATAATCTTCCGGATGGATCTTCTTCATAGGCTTGAACGATTAGGCATGTACATACTGAACCCTCCTTCTGCCATTGAACGTTCAGTGGACAAATACTACGCTTTAACACTCCTTGAGGAGGAAGGTCTTCCCGTTCCACGCACCATGACAACGGAGAACGTTGATAACGCTTTGAGGGCATTCCATGAATTGGGAGGTGACGTTGTCGTTAAACCAATCTTCGGCTCACGTGGAATAGGCTCCACAAGAATATCAAACCCCGATGTTGCAGAAAGAATCTTCAGAGCGCTTGTCTTTCACCACCAGGTCCTGTATATCCAAGAGTTTATACCCCATGAGGATTACGATGTCCGAGTTTTCGTCTTGGGAGGCCGAGTTTTGGCCTCCATGCGCAGGGTTGCAGAATCTTGGAAGACGAACGTAAGTCTTGGAGCAAGACCGCTACATTATGAGCCACCGGAACTGATTGGGAAAATAGCGCTCAAAGCCGCCGAAACAGTCGGTTGCGAGGTTGCGGGCGTAGATATCTTAGAAACCCGAAAGGGACCGTTCATAATCGAACTTAACAGTCAACCTGGCTGGAGAGGTTTACAGTCTGTCGCCAAAGTGAATATTGCGGACGAAATCGTTAGGCATGTTCTTGACAGAGTGAAAGGAAACAGAGATTGATGGAAAAATCCGCTGTAATTCTTGCGGGAGGCGTTTCCAAGAGGTTCGGTCAGGACAAGGCCCTTGTCCAGATCGGTGGGAAACCCCTTATCTCAAGAGTTTTTGAAAGAGCCCGAGAAGTCGTGGACGAAGTTATAGTTGTGGTAAGTTCGATGGCTCAGAAGGAATCATATGCACTACTTTTTCCAAGAAAGACAGAAATTGTGGTTGATGTTTACGATTCCAGAAGCGTTCTTGTCGGTGCCTTGACCGGCTTCATGAAAGCACAGGGCGAATACTCTCTTCTCTTACCGTCGGACACACCTTTTGTTTCCAGAGACATCATAAGGTTGCTCTTTGAGATGTCCCATAATATGGACGCTGTCATTCCTAGGTGGCCAAACGGATACATCGAACCCCTCCAAGCTGTTTACAGGACAGGTTCCGCTCTGGCAGCTGCACGAGAGGCCGTACGGAAAGGCGAGGCTAGGCTGCAGTCCATGATTTCCCTGCTCAAGAGAGTGAGGTACCTCTCCACAATTGTCGTAAAAGAGATAGACCCTCATCTGACAACATTCTTTAACATCAACACTCCATCAGACCTAAAAAGGGCTGAGAGACTGATTAATAGAAAATCGACTGCTCAGAAATCTGAAGGATGCCTATAGGAACAGGCATTTTTCCCTTGGCCTGACGAGATCTCTGGCTGTAGCTTCTTCGGATTTTCCATACGGGTAGCCTCGAATAATCGCTACAGGTATACCCTCATCGACCTGCCCAATGACTAGTTCAGCCGCTGACGACAATTCATCAGCTATGGCCGTCTGTTTAACCTTGATCGTGTATCCAAAAAGATCGGTTTCACCTCTTCGGTCGCGGATCGGTTTAATACCAGCAATACCCACAGCGACATTGATCTCGCCATTCCGTAAGGCGCGCCCATGAGTATCCGAAATAATCACAGCCACGTCCTTACCTGTAAGCTGTCTTATCCTTTCCCGGAATCTTCGAGCTGATGAGTCTGGGTCCATTGGCAAAGGAGCCACATTTCTTTCTCCAGGAACATTCGACCTGTCGACCCCAGCGTTGGCGCATATGAAGCCATGTTTAGTTTCTGCGATTATATGACCGTCTCCCATGCGGACGATTGCCTTAGCTTCACGGAGAACAACCTCAACCAGAGCAGGGTCCTTGTTGAACTGTGTGGCTATGTTCTTAGCGAAGTCGGATGGGGTCACACCATCGAGATCTATGACATTTCCTTCTGCTCGTGAGACTATGATGTGAGTTACAACGATGATGTCCCCTTCCTGGATTGGTGTCCCCTGCCTTTCCGCGGCCTTGCATATCAATTCACCAATGTCGTCCCCTTCCTTGATGATTGGCAAGCCTTCAACCGGGATGATTACCACAGTCCACATACCAAGCGTCTCCATATGTCTGTCCATCATACGTTGTGAAAGATGCTTTTATACATACTATGATCCATTCTCGCAGTTTCGGACTCTTGCCCTCAATAATGTACGGCATCCTTCTCGTTCTGAAAGCAACAAGGCTATCGTCAAAGTCCATCAAGTATGAGAGCAAAAGAGTCTTCCCAAACTTTGTCAAGGCAAAGATAGGGATCACAATGCCTAGATGCAAAATAGCTCTCGGCCCAATCTTCTCACGTACAGGTCCGGATGCGCTCGCATAGACAACATCTGCCCCTGACAAGATTATTATAATGTCAGCTTCATCGGCGCAAGTGTTGCAGACAGAGAAGATGGCAACTTGAAGCCTTTGACTAGATGTAAATCACAATGGAAACGTGGACCTAGTCTTGTTGTATATATCATCCAGTGACGGTTATCTCCGAGGGCTAAAAACTTAAAAGACAAGGAGATCACAAGTTCACGTGAGTTGGAGGCTTGTCAAGATGCCATGCACGGTTGTAGTTTGCGGCTTTTTTGGAGATACTGGCAAAGGTAAGGTCATATCGTACCTCGCCTTGAAAGACAAGATAGACGTTATGGCTAGGGCCGGTGTAGGTCCGAACGCTGGACACACTGTCGTCTATGGAGACAAGACTTATAAGGTGAGAATGGTTCCAAGCGGGTTTGTTTATGATAAGTGCCGTCTTCTTGTAGGACCTGGTGTGCTTGTCGATCCCAACGTTCTGCTAAAAGAAGCTGAACTCTTGAATGTTTGGGACCGATTAGGGGTTGATCCACAATGCGCCATAATCGAGCCCAAGCACATTGATGCTGATCGAAAGGGCCACTTGGCTTCCGAGATAAAGACGACTGGAACTGGCACCGGACCATGCAATGTTGACAGAGTGCTGAGAACTGCCAAGGTCGCGCGGGACACGCCTGAACTCGCAAAGCTTTTGGCAGATGTCCCGATGGAGGTTAACACTGCTCTTGATAGAGGAAAGAATATTCTGATTGAAGGCACGCAGGGTACCTTCATCTCTCTTTGGCATGGGACCTACCCCTATGTGACCTCAAAGGATGTTACCTCTTCAGCGGCATGCGCAGATGTGGGTGTAGGACCAACGAGAGTCGACGAAGTTGTCCTAGTCCTTAAAGCATTCACAACTAGAGTTGGAGCTGGTCCGTTACCAGGTGAAATCTCTTGGGAAGAAGCTGAGAAGCGAGGCTGGGCGGAGCGAGCAGCAGTGACTGGGAGAAGGCGAAGAGCTGCACCTTTCAGTTTTGAGCTTGCCAAGAGGGCAGTCATGCTGAATGGAGCTACCGAGGCCGCTTTGACAAAAATAGATGTTGTCTTTCCGGAGTGTAAAGGCGCAAAATCCTATGGCGAGCTCTCAGACGAAGCCAAGAAGTTCATCGCTAGTGTCGAGAAAGAGATAGACATTCCTGTGACGCTTCTAGGCACAGGTCCTGAGGTATGGGAGATTGTTGACCGCAGATCCGACTATTCCAAGGATTAGATGGCCAGCCTGATCAAACAGAAAACGCATAAGTCTCGCACATTCTTTGACGACACAAATATTTTTTTTGCAAATGTCTTGGTAGCGGGGGGTAGAATTTCAAGAGACTAGAGACCTAGCCCCTTTTTGAACTACCGTTAGAGGCAGCTTGATCTGACTGCTATCTCTGGGTCTCTTAGGCGTAGAGCCTTATGAGCCCAGCGGGTTAAACCTGGCTACCCCACCCCGCTGCGTTCCTTTACAGTTCATTTGTCTGAGTTTCTAGATGGGTTCATGTCAGAATTAGTGAGCTCTGCAATAAAAGAGTTGCGACTGGGGCTTCTTCTTGCCTTGTCGATATTCGCAATCGCCAGCTGTCTTAATCACGAACGATTCAAAAACGATAAATCTTGTATGTCTGAATCTATTACGAGGGCTGCACTATTGGTCAAGGAACTGGCTATCATCGATAAAGCCTCTCGCAAGAAGAGGTTGCCTCAACCAATTCGTTCAAAGGTTTTCGAGGTTGTAGGCCCGTACCAGATGAGGGAACGCTGGGAAGAGATTACTAGCGTTCCAGACAACTGTCTGCTCCTGAAGACAAGAATGACTGGAATCTGCCACGCTGACTTAAGATATGTTAGCTGTTCACGTCCTCCGGAGATCCTGCGAGAAAGGCTGCCATTAGCGGTCTTTCATGAGGGCGTTGCCGAAATAGTGGAAGTCGGAAATTCAGTCGGCAACCTCTCCAAGGGAGATCTCGTCGTGATAGTGCCCAATATTCCATGCTACGTGCATGACCCAGATAAATATCCAGACATTTATCGCGCTTGCAAGGCTTGCAGACCTGAAGGAGCCGGAGAAAACCTTTGCGAAGATGTCAGATTCCTGGCAAGCAATGCCCATGGATTGTCGAGAACTTTCCTAGTTCACCCGGCGAGCTGCGTCTTTCCTGTGTCTGAAGATGTTCCTGAAGAGATCACCGTCCTAACAGAGCCCTTGACGGTCATCAACCGAGCTGTCAAACAGTCTGGAGTCAGCTTTGATGATCGGGTAGTCGTCCTAGGCGGTGGGTTTATGGGTTTTGTAGCTGCCGCAGTGTTATCGAGGATCGTAGGAATACCCAAGAATAGTCTTCTCGTGACTGACATCTTCGATTTCAAGCTTGAGAAGTATAAAGACTTCGCGACTACAATTAACACGAAAGATGGAATACCTGGCGAGAAGTTACTTTCTGCCTTCGACGTAGCCTTCGAATGCGCAGGTGGAAGAGCTGCAGAAGCCACTATAGATCAAGCACTATCGCTTTTGTCTCCTGGAGGAATGTGCGTACTTGTAGGGGTAAGCGAGGAAAGGATCCCAGTGAAGACGAGAACCATTCTTGATAAGGGGTTGACCTTGAAGGGTACAACCAGAAGCGCGGCCATCGACTATCCCGACGTTCTGGAATGGCTGAAAATGGAAGAGTTTAGAAAAATGCTTTCGCGGATAATATACCCCAAGATTTTTCCTGCGAAAGATTGTGAGTCCATCATCTCAGCGTGTAGAACAGCGGAAAACCCTGAGACTCATGGCAAGGTCTTGATTGACTGGCGTTGAGGTGCTGAAATGCGGAGAAGAGAGTGACCAAAAAATGTATTGCGGAGTTTTGGAAAGACCAAAAAGAATGAGAGTAAAGGAGAGGGGGATTCCTAAGATAGGAGATGGCGATATACTTGTCCGAGTTGCGGCATGTGCTATCTGTGGAACAGACATTAAGAAGTATTTTCGCGGTCACAGGTTGATAAAGTCTTATCCAATAGTTCCTGGGCACGAGCTCTCAGGTGAGATAGTTTCTGTCGGCAGAAAAGCACGGAGATTCGACATTCAAATAAACGGAGAGAAGGAGACTAGAACTTTCTATGAAGGCGAGAAAGTTGTCATAGCCCCGGTCATAGCATGCGAGAGATGCGTCAATTGCCTTGAGGGTCGTCCTGAATCATGCAACGTCCGAGAGGACTTCGGGTTCAACTATGATGGAGGATTCGAAGAATACACGGTCATCCCCGAGAAACTCTTGACTAAGAAGATCAATCCCGTTATTCCAGTCCCTGATGGTGTTCCACTTTATATGGCTGCGGTTTCGGAACCGTTTGCATGTGCACTTCACGCGCACAAGAAGCTCGTGAGACCTGGAAGATGGGATAGGAGAAGAAATGTCTATGGCGTCGTTCAGGGCATAATTGAAGGTGATGTTGTTGTTGTGATAGGTGGCGGACCTCTTGGTTGTATGCATGCCGAATTGGCCAAGAGTTCGGGGGCTGGAACAGTCGTCGTGGCGCAGCATTCCGAATGGAGGCTGAACATGATAAAGACCCTAGGTGTAGCTGATCACTATGTGCTCAATGATACTACAGAGCATCTTCTTGACTCAGTGAACAGCATAACGGATAGCCGTGGGGCAGATGTCGTTATAACTGCAGCCAGCAGCATGGAGGCGCAGGTTCAAGCCTTGAAGATTGTTAGGCAAGGTGGAGTCATCAGCTTCTTCGGTGGCGTAGATGAGGAAACTGTTGGGATCCCCACAAACAAGATACATTACAACGGGCCATTCATCACAGGAACGAGTGGTGCCTCACCGTACCATATACCTATCATTTTGAGGCTCATGGCCGAAGGGAAAATCGACGCCACGAAGTACATTACACACCTGTTGGGGCTACATCACTTGGAGAGAGTCCTACTCGTAAATGGGGTTCCAGCCTTTACATCACTTAGCGACATAATATCCAGACACGGCGAAGGCTACCTTGATTTTCTTTACGATCGGAGCCTAGACTTAGAAGGCTGCAAAGATCTTTCTGAGAGGGCTAAAGTCTTCAGAGGAAGCATACTTAAAGCCTTAGTTATCCCCTCGTTCTCCGAAGAGAGAGGTCTTGTATCATTTTCAAAGGTGGACCCCCAAAAGCGAAGGGAAATCCTCATTAACATGGTAAGATAACCTTGGAAAGATACCTATCTATGAAGATGGTGATTCATGGTGTCATTTCTTATAGGGGTTGATCTAGGCACCTCGGCATGCAAGACAGTAATCTTCACACTTGACGGAAAGAAAGTATCAGAAGCCCAACAGGAATACCCCGTCTACCATCCCCAGCCTCGATGGGCTGAGCAGAAGCCATTGGATTGGTGGAATGCTGCAGCTGCCACAATCAGGGAAAGCTTCAGTAAAGCGGGCATCCGCCGTGACGAGATCGCAGGACTATCGGTGGACTCCCAGAGAGAAGCTGTAGTCCCTATAGGAAGAGAAAGTGAAGAACTTTATAATAGCATAATATGGCTTGACAATCGGACGGGACCGCAGGCGGAGAAGATTAGGGAGTTGATGAGCGAGGAAGAGATTTTGTCCATAACGGGCGTCAGCATAGACCCCATCTTTTCAGCTTCCAAAATTTTGTGGTTAAAGGAGAATGTGCCAAAAGCCTTCGAAGATGCTGAATGTTTCCTCTGCGCAAAGGATTACATCACATACAAGCTCTCCAGTCAACAAGTCACGGACTATTCAATGGCTTCCAGGACTATGCTCTTCGACATTAAAAAAAGGGCGTGGTCTGAGAAAATATGCTCTGCCATTGGCATACCTTCTGAGAAACTCCCGCCTGCAAAGGAATCATCAGCGGTTGTCGGAGAAGTCATGTCCGAAGCCTCAAAAGAGACTCTTCTTCCCAAAGGTGTGCCAATTGTGAACGGAGGCGGAGACCGACCATGCGAATGTCTGGGAGCCGGCGTAACCCAACAAGGCCCAGTGAATATAGGGACCGGTACGGGGTCGGTAGTTGAAGTGCCTTTAAGCAAGCCAGCCATTGACATGAAAGGAAGGGTCAATTGCTGTTGCCATGTAATCCCAAGCACGTGGGAGTATGAAGCTATCATAACCACCACTGGAGCTTCTCTACGCTGGTTCAGGGATACTTTTGGGCAGGAGGAGAAGTCCGAGGCGCAAAGAGCGGGTCGCGACCCTTATGACCTTCTCACGGAGAAAGCTTCAAAAACAAGCCCAGGCTCTGATGGGCTCTTCTTCTATCCTTACCTTACAGGCGCTTTCTCACCTAAGTTTAACGAAAAAGCTAGAGGAGTCTACTTCGGTATCAACCTGTCTCATACAAAGGGACACTTTGTACGAGCCATCTTGGAAGGTGTGGCTTACCAATACCTCGAAACTTTCGGTCTCCTGAAAGAACTCCACGTAAACGTTGAAGAGGTAAACATGGTTGGAGGAGAAACAAAAAGCGATTTTTGGAACCAGCTAAAGGCAGACGTTTTTGGTAGAGACATTCGCATACCAGAGGTTGACGATGCAGCTGCTTTAGGCGCAGCTCTTTTGGCTGGAACAGGAACGGGCCAGTATTCGAGCCTCCGAAAAGCTGCTGAAGATGTGGTCAAGATAAAGAAGGTTTACAAGCCGGACCCGAAGAATATGAAGACATACGCAAGAATTCACGAGGACTATAGAAAAGTTTATTCTCTCATCGAGAAAGCCTTCGAAATATACTAAATCAGACCTCCTTATTGCTCTCTGCTAAAGGTAAAGGGACGAATCTACAAGACCACAAGTTAAGGGATATGGCTGATGGCTAGAATTTATAAGTTAAGCGGAACATACAGAAAGTTATGACGAATCAGAAAATAGTAGTCATAATGGGTTCGAAAAGTGATTACACTTTCGCCCAAAGAATCGGAGATTTTTTAGAGAAATCAGGCTTCACCGTAAAATGTGAGTATAACGTATCCTCAGCTCACAGGACCCCTGAGATCCTGTTGGAGAAACTGAGGAAATATGCTGAGTTAGGTGACGCCATAGTCTTCGTGACAGTTGCCGGCTTGTCGGACGCCCTCTCAGGAATTGTAGCAGGCATCTCAACTTATCCCGTAATAGCTTGCCCGCCTGACATTGAAACATCAGGCTGGACAAAGGCATTTTCATCGGTCATGACCCCTACGGGCGTACCAGCTCTCCTCGTTTCAAAACCTGAAAACGCGGCGTTGGCAGCGTTGAAGATTCTGGCACTTGGAGACCCTCTGCTACGCAACGAGATAAAAAAATATATGGAGAGAAATAGGAAGGAAATCATGCAAGCTGACAAGGAGATTGTCAACAAGAACCAATGATTGAAAGGTTGAAGACCTTGGAGACGGATGCAGAGAATATCGTCTTGGAGACACGTCTTTCTTATCCTTTGCTCAAAAGGGGGAAAGTAAGGGATCTATACGATCTGGGCGATAGACTTCTCATCGTCTCCACTGACAGGATATCTGCCTTCGATGTCGTTCTACCCAACGGGATACCGCATAAAGGCGAAGCCTTGAATATGCTTTCTGTACACTGGTTCCACGAAACCGAGAAGATCGTGAAGAACCACTTTCTTGAGGTTGTCGATTCAAGAACAGTTTTGGTAAAGAAGGCAAGACCGGTGAAGGTAGAGTTCGTCGTCAGAGGCTACCTTTATGGCTCAGCTTGGGAAAGCTACAAGAAAGGAGAAGCTATCTGCGGAATCAAGCTACTACCAGGCTTGAAGAAGGCGGAGAAGCTCCCACAACCGATACTCACGCCTACTACGAAGGCCGACATCGGGCATGATGTTGAGCTGACAAGAGAAACTGCTACAAAGATGATCGGAAAAGATCTTGTAAAGGAGATTGAAGAAGCAAGTCTGAAGATTTACGAACACGGGTCCAATCAGGCTGAATCCAAGGACATCATAATCGCCGACACAAAGTTTGAATTTGGCTTGCGCAACGATGAAGTCCTGCTTATCGATGAGTTGCTGACACCTGACTCTTCTCGTTTCTGGCCCATGGATGGGTATAAGGTTGGGAGAAACCAGCCCAGTTTCGACAAGCAATATGTGAGAGACTACCTGATATCCATCGGTTGGAATAGGCAGCCCCCAGCTCCAAAATTGCCCGCGCATGTTGTCCTTAAAACTTCCAAAAAATATATAGAGGCGTATGAAAGATTAACGGGAAGAACGTTTGGTGGTTGGGCATGATTGAAAGGGAAGAGATGCAGGAACTAGCCAGGTCTTATAAGGAACCTGTCGCCCTGAACTTAGGTTCTCATTCAGCCCTTGACGCATGGCAAGGGCAACGAACGTATGGCTTAAGAAGCATAATCTACGTGACAAAACAGAGGGCAAGAATCTATCTGCAGAACCCTATGGTCGGTGAGCCAAGCGAGAAGGTAGAGGACCTTCCGGCAGCTGTCAGAAGAGACCTGATTGTTGTTGAGGATCCAAGCGACATAAAGAAGAAAGGCTCTTGGAAGGCTGTGATAATTGTCCTTGATAGCTATGAGGACATAATTAAATATGTGGATGAGCTCGCTGAGTTGGAGTGCATCCAGATTCCGAATAGAGCTTTCTCAACCTACGTGAGTGGGGATGCATACTGCAGTCTGATCGAGAACGAATTTCCCGTTCCCATAATCGGTTCCAGAAGGCTTTTGAAGATCGAAAATAGGGGGTCTATTGAAAAGGATTACTACTGGTTCGCGGAGAAGGCTGGAATACCATACCCGAAGTCTTACAAATTTAAGGTCTACGAAAAGGGGATACGTTTCGAGGAGTACATTGACAATCCTCTTCTCCTTAAGGCCGAACATGCCCACAGAGAATATGAGAGAGAATTCATTTTTGCAGCTGACTCGAATGACCTCGAAGAGAAGGTCGAGAGAGAAGTTGAGCTTGGAAACCTCTCAAAAGAAGGCTTAGAATACGGTAGAGTCGAGCAGATTGTGCTCGGCCCCCACGCCAACTTCAACTTTTTCTATTCACCTCTGAACGCCGAAGAAGAGTGGGGAGACGTGGACAACGCCTTCGCAAAGCTATACAAGACTACACTTAAGACGGCTCGGGTGCATCTGGCTAATGAGTTTCTCTCGATTGATGAACGGAGAGAGACGATCCTCGACGGCGTGAAGCGTCTTCCAATCGATGTTCAAGAAAAGATTAAACAGGTTCCATCTTTCGAGGTCACGTGCCATTTAGCCATGAGCTTAAGAGAATCCCTACTCAAGGACGTGCATAGATATGCTGACGCTTTCCTCTTAGCGACTAGGGAATATGAACCGCCTGGCATAATTGGCGCCTGGTGTCTCCAAACATTGATAACATGGTCAAAAATTCCTGGGGCAGCGGTTGAATATGGACTCTATGATGTGCCCTCTGGCAAGGAGACTTACATGCACGTTCCCGTTACGCAAGATGTCGCGGTAAGGCATGGTGGAGGAACCAACGTACACATGGGCATAGGCTCTCAGTACGCAAACGCCATGTACCAAAGAAGGATGAGCACTGGCGACAGAATAGCTTTAGAGATGAGAAGAGCGTGGAAGAAAGGCAAACTTGAGAAGATCGTCACGTAGCTCCCAATAACCAAATGAGTACGGTCCTACCCGAAATGAGTTCGAAATATGCCGAAGCCGGTGTAGATGTTAAGAAACGAGGAATCGAAGCCTTCAAAGCGACTGTTCACAATCTTTTCCCAGAAGCCTTCTGCGTGGTGACCGAAGATCCTAATCTGCCGGGCTATGGTTTAGTGACACACGCAGACAGCGCCGGCAGCAAACCAGTCCAAGCCTACCTCAATTGGAAGGAGACTGGTGATCTCAATTGGTTCAAAGGGCTTGCTCAAGATGTCTTAGCCATGAACCTTAATGATGTTGCGTGTGTAGGCGCGACGCCGGTTAACTTTGTAGATTACATCGCGCTAAACCCACTTAAAGTCCCTAGGGCTGAACTACTAAGGGTTTTGAACTCCGGGTTTAGGGAAAGCTTCAGCATTCTGAAAAAGCACGGGGTCAGGGTTCTGTTTTCAGGAGGCGAGACCGCTGACCTTCCAGACCAGCTTAGGACTCTTGACATATCGGGCACGGTTAACGCTCGTGTGAAACTTGGTGAGGTGGTGACCGGGGGAAGCATTAAGCCCGGCAACGTCATCATCGGTCTGAGGAGCGGTGGGAAGATGAAGTACGAGGAAAAGGAGAATAGTGGAATCATGTGCAATGGACTGACCTTGGCAAGGCTCTGTCTTCTGAACAGAGACTACCAGCAAAAGTATCCCGAGATCGCTGATCCCGAGGGCAGAGGCTACTACGGAAGGTTCAAGTTTGATCAATACATTGACGAACTAGGGATGACGGTCGGCGAAGCCCTGGTCTCTCCAATGAGGTTCTATGCCCCAGTCGTATGTGAGGCACTCAAGAGATGTGGAAACGCCATAACAGGTTTGGTCCATAATATGGGCGGCGGACTAACGAAAGGCTTGAGAGTCGGAAGGAACATCCATTACGTCAAGGACAACCTTATCCAGCCAGATCCAGTCTTCCTTCTCATCCAGAAAGAATCGGGAGAGACCTGGAAAGCAATGTTTGAGATATACAACATGGGTTTGGGCTTCGAGGTAATCGCTGACAAGGAGGCAGCCGATGAAATACTAAGCATATCTGAAAGCTTTGAGCTCGATGCCAAGGTAGTCGGCAGATGCCAAAAGAGCGACGGCAGAAACAAGGTAACCGTGAAAAGCCCACAGGGCAATTTCCAGTATCCTAGTTGATCCGAGTAATCCTCTTTCTTACTATTTTTTATTCATTTAGTTGTGCTTGTCCCGCGTTACTGTTGGCTTAAGTCTAAACGTTCCAAGATGTCTGCTTTAGCTTTCATTGCTCTACTCATGACCTCTCGAACGTCGACAGTTTTGACTTCGCGGTTTTCCATGACCATTGTGCCGTTTACTAGAACTGTTTCAACATCTGCTCCCTTGACTGCATAGACGAGGTGGCTCGCTTCGTTGTAGACGGGGCACAGATGAGGCTTGTCGAAGTCAACTATCACAATATCAGCTTTCTTGCCAACTTCGATTGAGCCTATCTGCCTATCCCAACAAAGAGCCTTGGCTCCGTCAACAGTCGCCATCTTCAAGACTGATTGCGCGGGCAATAAAGTGGGGTTTCCATTGACGCCTTTATGTAGGAGAGCTGTGAGCTTCATAACCTCAAACATATCTGCAACGTTATTTGAGGACGCGCTGTCCGTTCCCAACGAAACGGTCACACCTGCCTCCAGTAGGCTGGGTACGGGGCTGATTCCAGAAGCCAGCTTGAGATTGGAAACCGGGTTATGAGAAACCTTGACCCCTCTCTTGGCTAGAAGTTCGATGTCTCTTTCCGTCAGGCAAACACAGTGCGCGGCGACCATGTCATCTCCTAGTACGCCCAAGGAATCCAGATATTCCACGACTCCTGTTTTGACAGAGATGCCAAAGGTGTCCTCAATTTTCTTTGGCTCGTCGCGTGTTTCAGCTACGTGCATGTGCCACATGATGGGCTGAGACGGTGAGCCATATTTTTCGTTGATTTCAGCGGTGACGACTCTAAGCTCTTTCATGTATTCTGGATCGACTGTGTAAGGCGCATGAGGGTCGACGCTGACGTGTATAGCGCCTTCATTCTTGCCGTGCCAGTTCTTGGCTAGATCCTCCAAGTCTTTTCTGTCCCGATCCTTCCGCCAAGAAAGACAGCCATGACCTATGACGCCTCTAATTCCAACATCAGCAAAAGCTCTCGCCTCGTTATATTCGTCCATGTAAAAGTACATCGTGTTGACCGTCGTTGTCCCGCTCATGATGGACTCGACCGCTGTTAGAAGAGCGCCAACGTAGTATTCATAGCCAGTCATGTGCCTCTCTAATGGCCATATCCACTTTTCCAGCCATTCCTTAAGCGGATAATCGTCTGCATATCCTCTAAGGATACTCATGGCTGCGTGCTGATGAGTATTTACGAGCCCTGGAATTGTAACCTTGCCTTTGGCATCTAACTTATCGTAGCCAGCATACTTTCCCTTCAACTCGTTGCTCTTGCCAACGTCAACTATCTTACTGTCTTCGATGACGATGGCCCCGTCTCGGATTATCCCCTTACTGCCCATCGTCACAACGGTTCCGCCGATTATGATAAGGTTCAAAGCTCAATCGCGCCCCATATACCTATCAAACGTTGAGATATTTCTTTCGAGATGGATAAAAGAAATATGGCTGACATCATATGAACTTACTGAGCGAAGACTTGTACAAAGTGAGGATAGGGAAATGGAGATATCACCAATCAAACATGACAATCTAGAGAGATATTTCCTTGATTTGTTTAGGGCGGATGTTAAGATTATCCGCGTTGAAGAGCTAGGCCCAAAAGTAGAAAAACCGAAAGAAGAGTTGAAGGGCTTCGGATATGGAGTTCCTTACGTGATCGAGCTTCTTGTCAAGGGGGAACCTAGAAAATTTGTGCTTGAAACGATTCGTCCCGGCGGCTTCGGCCACGAACACTTCTCTGACCGGGCTCAAGCACTGATCTGGCAACATTCAGCCTTCAACAAGCTTGAGTCGCATGTTCGCTCAATAGACGTAGGCGCCTTCACGGTGGACAACTCCTTAGTATCCGTTGGCGGCTGCAAAGAGTTCTTCATGATAACCGAGTTTGTCGAAGGGCAACCCTATTACGTGGACCTCGAAAGGATAAAGACAAAGGGGCAACTCTCAGAGCTGGATATGGACCGCTGCAAGGCTCTTTCAAACTACTTGGTCAATATCCACTCTGTTAAGGAAAAGAGTCTGCCTTCGATATATGTTAGACGCATCAGAGAGCTGATAGGCCATGGAGAATGCATAATGGGCTTAACAGACAGTTACCCAGTCGGGCTTCCATATGTTACCGATAGATTCCTAGCCAAAGTAGAAAAGAAATGTATAGAATGGCGATGGAAGATCAAAAGAAAAACACATAGGTGTACGCAGGTTCACGGAGATTTCCATCCATGGAACATCCTTTTCAGGCAAGGGGTTGACTTCACAATTCTTGACCGGAGCCGAGGAGAATGGGGGGAACCGGCCGACGACCTAACAGCTATGAGCATAAACTACTTGTTCTATCCTCTTCAGGTATTCGGGCGTCTCGAAGGACCCTTCAAAGAACTCTTCGAAGTCTTCTGGAAAAACTATCTAGACAAAACTGGGGACACGGAGGTCCTGACAGTTGTTCAGCCATTCTTTGCCTGGAGAGGACTAGTGATTGCCTCTCCGATTTGGTACCCAAACCTCACGAGAGAAGTCCGCGGAAAAATCTACTTATTCATACAGAATGTTCTGGAGACCGAAGAATTCGACATTCAGCATGCCAACTCGTATCTAGGAAAGTAGTATTATTCCTAATATTGAGCCGCATGACGCATGAACAATTCGCAGTTAGTTTAGACATCAGGAATTTGTCATCCGCATCATTGGGGAGAGGATGTGCAATATTGGGTTCAGGCTGGAAAATGTGAGTGTCATTTTTGGGAAATTCGAAGTTAGAGTTGGCCTGAAAGGAATTGGAAAACATCGTAGGAGTGCGACCAGCCAAGTTGTCTATTGCAATAGATCCAAGATTTTAGATCAAACTTGAAGGTCAGACAGACTCGCAAAAGTTAAATAGTGAGGCATCAAGATATCTTCTCCGGAGGATTTGCAGTGTCTAGAAAAGCTGCTGTGAAAACGACTACTGTCTTCCTATCGATCATCGTTATCTTGATAGCTGGACTCGCAGGAACTATCTACTACTTTTCAACTATGCGACCACCAGGCCCTGCTACTATCGCGGGTAGGATCACGGATGCTGCAACTGGGGCAAATATTGCAGGTGCAACTGTATCGTTAGATGGATTGACATACAGTACAGCATCAGATGGTACGTTCTCGTTCACTGTTGAGGTTGGTAGCTACACTGTTGCAGTTGATGTGGAGGGATATGAGCCGGAAACGGTCCCAGTAGATGCTAGAGAGAGCAGAGAATATACTGTAGACATCAGTTTGGTAGTTCCGCCACTAGCGCCGAAAGAATTTCATAGGCGGTTCATAGTCGTGATCCAAGATGACGAGGTGACTAGAATTCAACTTTTCCAATCTGGTGTCTTCGATCGAGCCACAGTCACGCCTGCAAGGCTGAAAGACGTGAACGGAACAAAGCTGGAAAAGTACCAAATATTCTGGATGAAGGATCCAACAAGGACCGATCTGGCAATAGCATATATCGGCTTTAACACGCAGAAGGAGCCCTTAAACAATCTAAAAGTAAGACAAGCAATAGCCTACATGACCAACTATCCAGTGATCTTTGATCAGATACTCGCAGGTGTCTACTTCCCGGTCTGGGGTATAATTCCACAAACCATATTAGGATACACCAATTTTAGCCTTACAGAGTTCAGATATAGTAGAGCCATAGCTGGCCAACTCATAGAGGAGTCTGGAATAGATCCTGCTAACTACACTCTTGAGATCACATATAACGCTGGAAACGTAGCTCGAGCGCAGGTTGCCGCATTGCTTCAGACGGAACTGGCTAGGCTGGGATTCAACGTTCTTGTCAGAGCACTTCCATGGGCTGCATATCTTGAGCATGTTGACACATTCCAAACTGACATATTCATTCTTGGCTGGCTACCTGACTACTTTGACCCGGCTGACTGGACTCACCCCTTCATGTGGGGTGGACACGTTTTCGAAGAGGTAGAGGCGATAAGGGTTGAAGACTCGGCTGATGTCAGTGAATACCTAACGTCAGTAAAAGAGACGATCGAGACTGAAGAGTTCTTTGTGGTCGTAGGCGAGAAGGGCTCCGGTGCTCCAACGCCAGCAGTTTCAGGTAAGCCCCTAATCATCGTTCCTTATGTTGTAGACGAAGAGAAGACGGAGGAAAACTGGGCAGACCCCTATGCAATGGTCACGGTGGGACAGTTGAACTATCGCAATGTTGCGATTGACGCCATAGACGCAGTTGGGTTGAAAGTAGTTGAGCCAGAAATTCGAGCGGCGATATACCAAGCTATTCACATCGTGTCAAACCGTGACGTGCCATATGTTCCTATAGGCCAAAGGTATGCTTCTATTGTCAACTGGAACTGGGTAACTGGAAGGTACATCAACCCGTTATACGCTGAAGGTGAAAGGGCCGATCTTATTAGCACCTATTCGGACGCTCCTGTCAAAGACCTCGGAATAGGAGACTACCAGAATGATCCTGAGACATATATATACAGCACTTTCGGTTGGCCGGACACATTTGATCCTGCAATAGACTACGAATCATTCGGCTGGCACATGTATCAGCAGTTCGGCGATCCGCTTGTAACATACTGGAAGGACGAGACAACCTATGTTGTTCCAGACTTGGCAGTTGCATGGGCAGCGAAAGAACCCGGCGACGAATTCTACTTCGTCATAAGGGGAGGAGTCGTGGCCTATGATGGTTGGAACGATGTGACCTATCCTATCGATGCGACTGATGCCCTCTTCTCACTATGGAGAGTTTCGAGGTTCATGCTCGACCCCTCTGGATTGCTGGTCGATCTGCTCAAAGCTGACATGGACGCATCATCAGTGTTAACGGAAGAAGAGTTTGAAGAAGTCGCCAGTGGCGGATTAACAGCACTCATTGAAGGTAGGGAAGCTACTGTTACTAGCCTCGAAGAACTATTAGATCACTTCGGATATGACGGCACTACTGCTGGAGTTTTGAGGCTTAAACTGAAAGGGCCACTCGACAAAGGTTTACGTGACGCCTACTTGGGCATACTATCTGGTGGCTTCTCTGAGATACTTCCAATGGAATACTTGCTGGGCGACGACTACGAGGAAGCTTTGGCAGAAGCTGAGAACGGAAAGAACCCGAGTGCCTTTGCCAACTACGTGAACGAGGTAGCCGACGAAGACCCAGGCCACCAACTTATGCACGAGAATCCAGTTGGAAGCGGTCCATACTACATTAAGGAGATTGTCCCAAACAGCTACATTATCCTAGAGGTAAACCCATATTACTGGAATGCGACACTTTGGGAAGACTTGTACGGTGTAACCGTTACGCCGTAAGGAAAAGTAAATAAACCCCCCTTTTTTATATCTAACCGATTCGCGAGTTTAAAGTGTGAAAGCCAGATGTCTTCGGGCATGAAGAGATTTCTGGTCAGGAGAATCATCACATTCACTCCTACCATCTTCGGAGTGATATTTCTTTCATTCATAATCGCCTATGTCTTACCAGCTGACACAGCACGGGCTTGGGCAGGCGGCGAAAAAGCAAGCCCGGTCACGATTGAGCGGATCAAAAGGCAGTATCACCTGGATGATCCGTGGTACCTCCAGTTTGCCTACCTAATCAAAGGCGTATTCACAAACAGTATTACAGATCCAATTACGGGAAACCTAATCTTCGAAGACCTATTTAGGGCCTTCCCAGTTACGGTTCAGTTGGCAATTTTCGGCATGTTCTTCACTCTGCTGATTGGTATATCTCTTGGCATACTCGCAGCTCTAAAGCGTGACACAAAGCTCGATGCGGCAGTTAGGATCATGTCTCTTATAGGAGTGGCGACGCCTATATTCTGGCTTGCCTATATTCTTATCTACGTTTTCTTTGTCATGTTGGGCTGGATAAGCGTGCTTGGGGTACCTTCACCCTCACGCGTCATCACGAACATACCAATCCTGGATGCAATCATGTTAGGAGAGATTGATGTTGTTGCAGACATGATTAAAAGGTACACACTACCAGGATTCCTTCTGGGCTTTCTGAACGGTGGAGTATTGGCCAGAATCGTTAGAAACTCCTTCTTAGACGCGATTCAGGCTGACTACATTGACTACGCCAAAGCTAGAGGCCTTCCCAAAACATGGATCTGGAAGCACGCGTTCAAAAACGCTCTAGTCCCAATTATCACAGTGATAGGTCTCAGTATAGGCGGGCTTCTCACAGGTGCGATACTGACAGAAACAGTGTTCGGTCTACCGGGGATTGGCAGATATTCCGTGAGATCCATTTTCGGCTTTGACTTTCCTGCGATTGTGTGCGTCACCCTACTCTTCGGCATCGTTTATGTCGCCGTAAACCTGATTGTCGACATAATCTATGCGGTGATTGATCCACGGATTAGGTACTAAGAGGCGACTATGATGGACAAGAGAATTTCCGATGTTTTTGCGGACGATTTTATGGGATCTGTCCAGAAACTGGGCGACAGAATAAAGCCGGGATGGGCCAACAGACATAAGGCGAAGCTTGACGAATGGCGCCTAATGATGTACGCCTACAATAGGTCCTTGCCAGGTCTTATCGGCTTCCTATTGGCATTGGGGTTTGTGGTTATGGGGGTCTTCGGGCCTTTCCTTGCAACCTATCGTTATAATGAGTTCCTCATAATTCAAAATCCCGATTATTCTTTAAAACCGCCAGGTGCCTACGGATTCGCTATTGGGACAGATTTCTGGGGTCGAGACTTATTCAGCCTCCTTCTCCAAGGTGCTCGTGTCTCCCTCATAATCTCCATAGTCACGATCCTCTTGTGCGTGCCCTTCGGGATCGTACTTGGGTTGATGTCTGGCTACATCGGAGGAAAGGTTGATGAACTCATAATGAGAGTGACTGACATATTTATTGCATTTCCTGGTTTGGTCCTTGCTATAGCTTTTGCAATAGTGTTGCCCCCGAGAATCGTGAGTCTGCTAGTCGGATCTACTTATCTCCGAAGCTTCGTAGCATGGCTCTTCGCTGTTGAATATAGAGATGTGTTGCAGCTTTCAGGTGTCATATCCGTCATCATAGCGATGGTAATCGTTTGGTGGCCGAGCTACACGAGGGTTATCAGAGGATCCGTTCTCAGCGCCAGAGAAAACCTTTTCATAGAAGCAGCAAGAGCTTTGGGCGTCAGTACCTGGAGAATTCTATGGAAGCACATACTGCCGAATATCGTGGGACCAATCTTGGTCCTTGCCACTCTGGATTTTGGTTCAGTTATCATCACTGAGGCAGCTCTATCATTTCTAGGCTTAGGCGCCCAAGACCCTATACCTGAATGGGGAGCCACAATATATGCCGGTAGCCAATTCTTCCCTTCTTCATGGTGGCTTATATTCTTCCCTGGTGTCTGCGTTTTCACATCCGCCCTGAGTTGGAACCTTATTGGCGATACACTTAGGGATGTTCTAGATCCGAAGACAAGACGGAGCATCGAGTTCAAGGTAAAGAAAAAGGTTCCTGTAAAAGATAAGGAAGCCCTGGAAAAGCCTTTGATAGCGCCGGTTGCTGCGAGTGGAGGTATAAGTGGAAGCATGGATAACGGTCCTAGACGGATTCTTGAAGTTAAAGATCTTACGGTCTCTTTCTATACATATGCTGGAGTGGTTAAGGCTCTTGATAGTGTCTCCTTCGACGTGTTTGAGGGTGAGACCCTTTGTCTCGTAGGAGAGACTGGTTGTGGGAAGACGGTAACTTCGAGAGCTATAACTAGGCTTATCCCATCTCCAGGCGAAATCGTCAAAGGCCAAATTCTATTTCACAGACGCGGTGGCGAAGTCGTGAACATCCTTGACCTTTCTGAAGAAGAGCTCAGAAAAATCAGAGGGGCAGAAGTCGCCTATATCTTCCAAGATCCAACCGCGGCCCTTGATCCATTATATAACGTGAACGCGCAGCTCATTGAGACTATGATGGCTCACGGAGGAGTCTCAAAGGATGAGGCGACGAAAAAGGCCGTCGAAATGTTGGTTTCTGTTCGCATACCTGACTCCAGTAAGCTAGTCAAGAGATATCCTCATGAGCTCAGCGGAGGTATGAAACAAAGAGTTGTCATTGGTACGTCACTCTTGAACAGCCCGCGACTTCTCATCGCTGATGAGCCGACAAGCAACATAGATGTAACGATCCAAGCTCAGTTGCTAAGCCTACTTACCGGACTAAAGCAGGATATAGACATGACGATTCTGCTCATTACACATAATATGGGGATAGTTGCTGAAGTCGGAGATCGCGTAGCTGTAATGTACGCTGGGAAGATAGTGGAGATAGCATCTGTGGAAGACCTCTTTAGGACCCCCCTTCACCCCTACACTCAAGGACTATTAAGAGCGGTGCCAAACCCTCTCAAGAGGGTAGAGAGACTTGAATCGATTTCCGGCACAATACCGAACCTTATTAACCCGCCTAAGGGTTGCCGTTTTCATCCCCGTTGTCCTTATGCCTTTGACCGCTGTCCGAAAGAGGAACCAAAACTTATTGAAGTCGAGCCAGCACACTATGCGGCCTGCTTCCTTTTGGGTCTAAGGGGAATCAAGAGTGGTTAGAATGACAGCGCCATTACTTAACATCAGCGGTCTTAAGAAATACTTCCCTGTGAAGGGGCTATTTAGGGTTGCAGGTTATGTTCGCGCCGTAGACGGCGTCGACTTGGCAATAGACGAGAAGGAAACTGTTGGTTTAGTAGGTGAATCTGGCTGTGGAAAGTCGACCGCTGGCAGAGTGATTTTGCGGCTACTTGATCCAACAGCTGGAAAAGTTTTTTTCAAAGGCAAAGACGTGTTTAAGCTCAAAGGGCCCGAGCTAAAGCAGTTTAGGAGGGAAGCCCAGATTATTCTTCAAGATCCTTACACGTCACTTAACCCGCGGATGAACATTTTCGAGCTGATTATGGAGCCTCTTCATGTCCATGGAACCCCTGTTGATAATCCTGAGGATTTCGTTGTTAGTGCATTAGAGTCGGTTGGCCTCGAACGAGAACACATATACAGGTATCCACATGAGTTCAGTGGTGGTCAAAGACAACGAATTGCTATACTTAGAGTTCTAGTACTTAAGCCGAGCTTTATTGTACTGGATGAGCCTACATCTGCCCTAGATGTTTCAGTGCAAGCCCAGATACTTAATACTCTAAAGGAACTCCAAGAGAAGATGGGTCTATCGTACCTCTTCATTTCGCATGATCTAGGGGTGGTGGAATACATGGCTCACAGGTTAGCAGTCATGTATATCGGCAAAATCATGGAGGTAGCGTCATCTGAAGAGATCTTCGAAAAGGCTCTTCACCCTTACTCCCAAGCCTTACTTGGCGCAATACCGGTTCCCGACCCAGGTTTCGCAAGAAAAAGGAGCAGGTTGACGATTAGAGGTGAACCTCCATCACCAATAAACCCGCCTAAGGGTTGCCGTTTTCATCCCCGTTGTCCTTATGCCTTTGACCGCTGCCCGAAAGAGGAACCAAAACTCCTTGAAGCCGAGCCGGGTCATGGCGTGGCGTGTTTCCTATACGATAGAAGATAGTCTTCAGACGCCACCATATTGGCGTGAAAGGGCATCTTTGAAAATCTTCTCCACCTTAGGATCAGATGTGATAAGCCGTGAATATATCGCATCAGGACGAAAACGATTGACAGCGTCCCGCACCAGATTTTTCTTACCCAACCAGACTGCGAGGGGATAGTAGATAGTCTTTGCGTCCAATACCCTCAGATCAACGTTACCGCTTATGTTTAGCTCTGTTTCTAGAAGGCTTTTGAAGGTGCTAGTTGAAATTGCCAGACCGATGTGCTGTGTGATCTCAGATTCGAACTTGCCACCCAAAAGCAGAGACCCACCCATTCTTGCCATCTGCCACTTCAACATGTCACTACTGTCAATGGATTCCACGCTGCTTATGTTTGCCTCTGAAAATGTAAGCGTATGCCAGAGTTCTTTATATTCCCCTAGAACTTGTTCGGGTTTTTCGGCTAAAGGCTCTAATCTACACCCAGCTAACGGACAGGTTCCAGAAATATCAAATCCCTCCGCTTTCTTGGTTAGTAGCAGCCTAGCTACTCGCGACTTCAGAACCCCCGGGATCAGGGCATCAGTCGCAACAACCATTATTGTCTGGTCACTAGAATATCTGATATAATGCATCGGTTCCCAGATTAGTGGGCCGAATTTCTCTCTGTTATATTGAGAAACACTAAAAGACACAAACACAATGTTAATTAGAAAAGGGGCGCTATTAAGGATTGCTGCCTCGCGCACTCTCCACTTACGGGCAATAAAGAGATAATTATTGGGCGGTCTTGTGGCGTGTCAAACAAGGGCTGGTGTGTCTGGATTACCGGTCTTCCCGGAAGCGGAAAATCCACTATCGCCAACGCCCTTTTGCAGATGCTGAAGGAAAGTGGGATCAGCGCTCAAGTCGTATCCTCAGATATGTTGCGCGAGGTTATCACGCCCGATCCGAAATACACAGAAGAAGAACGCGATATGGTCTATGGAGCCATCGTCTTCATATCCAAGCTTTTGACCGAGAACGGGGTCAATGTCATCATCGATGCGACCGCCAATCGTAGGAAGTACCGAGACAAAGCTAGAAGCGAGATAGCCCGATTCATGGAGGCATACATCAGATGCCCCTTGGGACTTTGCATAGAAAGAGAATTCAGGCGGAAGCGACGCGTCCACCGTGCACCCAAGGCAATATACAGGAAAGCACTGTCCGGAGCGAGCAAGACCGTTCCCGGAATTGGCGTCCCGTATGAGGAGCCATTCAGTCCTGAAGTAACCGTAGACTCCGACAAGTTGAGCCCTGATGAATGCGCTCACAAAATCCTAGAGACAGTTTCAGCAAAGTTCCTTTCCTAGAGTCTTCTTTTTCTGTTAGATCTCCAGGTCTAGCGGCATGAACCTTCTGAGCCGCTGAAGCGAGTTGAGCTTCTCCCTGTTCCCTAAACGTGCGTTTTCGATGGATTCCTTTAGGATACGTATTGAGTCGTCCATGGCTTTCTTATCGACCGGGAACGGAACTCCGTCCTTTCCGCCATAAGCGAAAGAATACTTGACAGGGTCTTTCCAGCTCGGCTTTTCACCATATATAAGCTCGGAGATCAAGGCTAACCCTCTAACCGTTGCTGGACCTATCCCTTTTATACCTAGAAGCTCCTCATAGTTTCGAGGCTGAAAATCGTAGGCTTTGCATAGCGCTTTCCAATTGATCCTGGCTGGCATGGACAAATAGTCTGCTATGAGTTCCTTTGGGCCTTCTTCAGGCCCGAGGGGAACCCACTCTTGAAGAGATTTTTGGTAAGCCGGTCGGATGGACTTCAGCATTCTTACAACTCTTCGGGGGTTTTCCTTCACAATGTCAACTGATGTCCTACGGCAGCATTCGCTCTCGTTCGCCGTCATGTTCAACGCAACCGCTCTCTTCCTGTCGCCAACAATCGCTTTGTGGGGTTCAACAACAAAATCACTCATATGCTCAGAGAGCCAATGGTATCTTCTTGCGGTTCTGTCCGTCACACTCATGCCCTGTTGAATCACGGCCCACTTACGATCTTCTGTTATGAAGAACGCATGATGATATAATGGATAACCTGCTTGTATCGCGGTATTGTCCACTTTGGCGCTCATCCGGCTCGCATACTTTAGAAGGTCAATTTCATGAGTAGAAAACCCAAATTCTTCACCAACAACGCCTATTTCCGAAGGTGTCTTCATAGAAGACTTACCTTTGCCACCGCAGACGGCAAACCCGAACTCTTCCTGTTTTGCCGCAGTCCTAAGAACTCCTGTCAGAACAGTTGTAACACCTGAGGAATGCCAATCATAACCCAGAACACAGCCCAAAGCCTGAAACCAGTAGGGGTCAGATATTCTCTCTAGAAAAATATCTCGGCCATACTCATCAATAACGACTGTGATAATTCCTTTCGCCAATTGTGTCATTCTCTTGACAAGCCACTGAGGCGCCTTTCCTCTGTGGAGCGGAAGTTCCGCAAAACCCGTTCTCTTCAAAGCACTCACTCGGTTTCACACTGGTTGTCCCGTAAGCATATGGGTAACGCGTCCTTTAAACTTGACTGACAGGCTTCGTGTCACACATGCCTGGACTACTTTCTAAGAAGCCGCCCTTCTCTGTCAATCTCTACATGCCGAATTCTCGTCGTGGAAATTGGGACATGATTCTCTGCTGGCACCATATCAATCGCAATCACCACAAGCGGAGGCAAACCGTTCTGTCTCCTCACCATGTTTATTTGATGGGCTACAGGTTCTGTCTCCTTACTGACAACTATAGCTTCCAGCTCCGTACTCGTATCAGCCGTGCCATGGGCGTTTGAAATGGGGACGATTTCAGCTCGTTGTAGTAAACCCATCTTTCGAAGGAGGAAACATAGCTCTTTCATTCTATGCTCATAAGACGCAATTTCATGGTTTTTCACGAGTTTTCGTGCAAACTCATCGGTGCACAAGCCGATCTGAACGCGGTTTCCCACGTCAAAGGCTTTCAGAATTAGAGCTCTATGTCCCTTATGAAGCTCATCAAATGTTCCGCCAATGCCAACAGTTTTGAACTTTCTCTTCAATATTTAGCCGCTCATCTCTCGACTTGTACGCTGTGTGGAGATATTTCCGTCATGCTTTTCTTATTTATTGTTTGCTTCTAAAGAGTATGTATGTGTATAGACGTTCCATAGGAAATCCAGAAATAGTAAGTCTGCAATAGAAGCATCTGACGCTTCGCGGTGGCATATATGGCCTTAACTCACAATAAGCAAGGCATAGTTTCAGATAAGACGTCTACTTTCAGTAAGGAAAAGGAGAAGCCTAGACCTCGTACTTTGACACTTTCATTGATCTCGATTAGTGCAGCACTGTATGCTGTCGCGATTGCCATAACCTCGCCTATACCTACTCCTTGGGGGGTGGGTCACTTTAGACCCGGAGTTGTGGTTCCTGCCTTCTTCTCTATAGTTTTCGGTTCAATTGTTGGCGGTGTAGGTGCAGCCATAGGTTGTTTCATAGGCGACCTCGCCTTGTATCTGTTTGGTCTGACTACACCTTTGCTGAGCTTGGTAGCAGGTGTCCCCGGTAACTTCGTGGGTTTTTACCTTCTAGGCTGGTTTGTCTCAAAGAAACACTCATTGGCATCTTTCATCCTAGGCAACTTGATAGCTTTGATCGTTGGGAATCTGATCGCAGCTCTTGGCGTTCTAGCATACTTCTGGTTCATTGATCCAGATTGGGCGTTGTGGCCGATGGAGTTGAAGTTTGGCATAGTTATGGGGCTGACCTTGTTTTGGCTTACAACGATGATTATCTTCGTGGTTCCTTTGGTCCCAATCTTCGTTAAGTGCATTGAGCCTAGGTTGACAAGGGTTGGAGTCAGAGGCGTCTCAAATCTGAGCTGGGGCAGCCCAATCGGCTTAGTCAAATCATCTGTCATAGTGAGCTTGATCCTCACTGCAACCTATATCTTGGTGGTGTTCGTTCCGGGAGGCAACCTTCTCTTTGCAGGTGTCGTCCCTCCCGAGCTTCTCCTTCTGGCTTCAGCGGTAACCTTTGTCTCGGGGATATTCTTTGCGATGCTTGCCAAAAGACTTGAAAAGTCATGGCCGGCGATTAATCAAGAGTAGAGTCCCAGGCATTACTACTTGGAGCAAGGGCTAAACTTGATCGTCGGAATTGATATCGGTGCAAGCACAACTAAGGGCGTCATTCTAGAAGATTCAGAGATAATTTATAAATATACATTGCCGACGTTGGATGCAGCCACATCAACCCTAAAGGTTATGGAAAATCTGGCTTCCAAGATACAGGACAGAAATGCAATTGGCTTGGTGGCAATATCGGGCGGTGGGTCGCGACAGGTTGGAAATACTCTTCTGGGTTTGCCGGTTGTAAAGGTGGATGAGATCAGGGCCATAGGGCTGGGCGGATTATTTCTGGTCAAGAAGCTCAAAGGCTTGATTGTTAGCATTGGCACGGGCACAGCTATGGTTGCTGCTTACAAGCGAGGAGTGAGCGTGAACCATGTTGGAGGCACCGGGGTCGGCGGGGGCACAATACTGGGACTTTCGAAAAGAATGCTGGGCATTAACAATTTTGAGGCCATTGAAAACATGGCTTCGCAAGGCGATAGTAGCAAAGTAGATTTGACCGTTGCAGATATTGTTGGGGGTCCAGTAGGGATTATTCCTGCCGAGGCGACGGCTTCAAACTTCGGCAGACTAACGGGCACAGTTTCTAAAGAGGATATTGCTGCAGGTATCTTCAACCTGGTCTCTCAGGTCATCGGGATTCTTGCTGCCATGGCTGCGAAAGCCTACGGCCTCCAAGATGATGTTGTACTTGTCGGTAGATTAGCGAAAAGTAAAATCGTGTTTGAGGCGATATGTAAGACCACTGAGCTTTTCGGTGTTAAAGCAACAGTGCCCAAAGACTGTGATTACTGTACGGCTGTAGGGGCAGCTGGATATGCCCTTCTATAAGAAGGTCTCGACGTAAGTTTTAAAGTAATTCTGTGAGCTGTTCTGACTGTTTGTTTAGCGCAAAGTTTAAAGGGAGTTTGTTGGATTTGGATATCTGAATCCCGGAATAAGGAGATTCCTGCTTGGACTCGGATCAGGTTCTAGACAATAAGGTTCAGGTCCTTTTGGAGCTAAGGAGATATGAGCTCCTTGGAAAGGAGGAAGGGAAAGAAGGAACATTCTTGACAGTTAAGAATCGAAAAGGAAAGACCTACTTATTGTGGGCCTTAATAAGTGTGGAGACCATAGGAATTCGTTACATAAACCTTTTGTCGAAACAAGTTGAGTCTAAGGGCTTAGACGGCGGCATAATAGTCTCTAATGGTAGGTACACATATTCAGCGAAGTCGAACGCCCGAAGAAGGGGCGTGGAACTGATTCCACCAAACTTCCCATCCTTCAACATATTCAAGCATCACCTCGTCCCAAAACATGAGATACTCACCTCTGAAGAAAAAGAGGAAGTCCTAAAGAAGTATCGAGTCGAACCGTATCAACTTCCACTCATAAGAACATCAGATCCCATAGCTAATGTTATTGGTGCCAGGCCAGGGGACTTGATCAGGATAACTAGGGAGAGCCCAACAGCCGGGGAATACATCTCCTACCGTTACGTCGTCGAAGGCTGACCTTCACTAGGCGGAGACATGGATGACTCCGAGGATTTTCCCCTGACTTCATAGAGTATGACTAAGGCCTCCCCAAAAGGTATGCCCATTTCCGCAGCCAACTTCCTCGCCGTGATATCTGGATGAGCATTCAGCAGCCTGTCGGCGACATAGGCTTTATGATGAGGGTACATGATTATCGAATGAACGGTCTCTATCAGGATTGGCCAAAGCGGATCATTCACAAATTTCTCGATCTCATCACTCATATACTCAACCCAAATCGCACACGCATAGAGCCAATTGAGTGCTTGGCGTTTATTACTTTTTGGGAAAAAGTCATCCGTAATGACGAGTAGGTTTCATACGTGTACCTATTACAACGATGTCTCTTCGAGAAAAAGGTTTTATGCGTGAGTTCCTCTAGAGACTCTTCAACCAGCCTAGTAATAAGGAAAAAGTTGAAGAGGGATTTATCTGGAAAGGAATATAGAAATTATCTTCATTACAGGTTTCATTTCAGCATTTGTACTCGGTGTCTTCGAAATCCTGTTCCCTTTCTACCTTGAGTATAGAGGGATCTCGCTCGTCAGTATGGGCTTGATATTCAGCTTCTCTACCTTAATCATCTCACTCATACGAATCTACCTAGGTGAATATGCCGATGTTTATGGAAGAAAGAAGGTTTATCTGGCATCTTGCGCCTTTGGGGTCACAGCGAAGAGTCTGTTTCCTTTTTCAATCAGCGAATTTAGCATCTTGTTTAACAAGTTTCTGGACGACCTTGAGGCAAACCTGAGAATGTCTGTACATAACATAATGTTGTATGAGAATGCAAGGAAGGCTTACGCCAGACTTTTCTCATGGTTCACTGCGTCTAACTTCATATTTCAAGCGTTCGGCAACCTTTGCTTCGCTTTCCTTCTGGCATATTTAGGATTTTCGGGCTGGTTCTTTCTGTTAGCAGCGATAGAGCTTCTTAGATTGCTCGTGTTCTTGTTTTATAAGGAAAGAAGGGGGGAAAGGGTAGGTGAAAGAATCTCTATTAGGGAGGCTTACAGCTTTAAATTTGATAGAAACTTAAAAGTCTTGTCGTTATCTTCAGCCATTGGAGCCCTTGGGTTCGGGATTGCACACGGATTCCTACTCCCGCTTTATTTTGTAGGAAAATACGGTCTTGACAAAGCTCAGATATCTATAATTACAGCTATACACCGGCTTTCCTTCCTAACTACACCTCTAGCTTACAAGTTCATCGAAAAATTAGGGTTAAGAGGAACATATGTTCTTTCGATCTCGGCGTACACTGTCTCTTTTTTGGCTGTGGGTTTAGTCACATTTCCTATAACTGTCTTCGTGCCCATCTTCCTTGTTCACGACCTTCTGGGTGGAGGAATAGGAATGGCCGCGATGAATGTGATCATGCAGAACCTTATTCCAGATGACATTAGGGGGAGGCAATCAAATACTTTCAACGCCGTGCAGACACCTTTTGTGATCGTAGCACCAAGCATCGCAGGCATCTTAGCCGCGAAACGCTGGGACTTCATCTTCATAGCAGGCGGGCTACTCTACCTAGTTTCCCTTATCATCTTCTACCTCTTCTTCAAGGACCACAGTCAAGCTTTGCCTTCTGAAAATCATGAGATCTAAGACGGAGAGAATAACATGGTCTTAGGCATACGTAATCTGATCGGAAAATATTATACTGAACGGATCATAAGTGATTGTATGGGGATTCCTATTTTCTGTCTAGGGATTGTGAGGTAAGGATCTAGAGAGGCTTGAAGAAGTATCTTGACCACTGAGGCCATCTTTGGGATGCGTCTGTCTCAAAGTCAACCTCTAACCCGATACCAACCTTAATCTTTTCATGGTCAATGCCTCGAATAATACCCGGTAAACGTAGCCCGTTTTCAAGTTCCACTATACCGTACGCGTATGGCGCCATGGACTGGAACTGTTCAGGTGCCACGTGAATGATCGTGTAGGTTAGCAGCTTACCTCTGTTTTCAAGCTGAACCCATTCTAGTTCTCTAGAGAAGCAGTTTGTGCACATGGGCCTTGGAGGAACAAAGGTAGAGCCGCAGTTTCGGCACTTGGCTGCCATGAGTTTTCTTTCTTGTAGAAACTTGTAGAACTGCTCAATCGTAAAGGCAGTGGTCTCAGGCGCTTTAGTTACCTCAGCCATCCTCTACTACCTCCTGTAGATATGAACGAGGCATGAAGCCCCGCTTCCGCCAAGGTTCTGGGTCAACCCAATCTCGCAGTCGTCAACCTGCCTCTTCCCTGCTTGACTTGTCAACTGGAGAAAGATCTCATACAATTGGGCGACGCCAGTTGCACCCACGGGATGCCCTTTGGATTTAAGACCGCCACTCGTATTGACAGGCCTGTCCCCGTCAAGTGTTGGGGTGCCTTCTTCTATGAATTTTCCTCCATGACCCGGCTTGCAGAAACCCAGATCCTCGTATGCCATTAGCTCGGCTATTGTGAAGCAATCGTGTAACTCGGCCACATCCACATCGGAAGGTTTTACCCCGGCCATTTCATAGGCTTCTTTCGCTGCGTTTCTGGTTGACTTCATACTGGTTATGCTCTCCCTTTCATGAAGCCCAAGAGTGTCGCTCCCATGACCTGAGCCGATTATGTAGATAGGGGTGTCAGTGTATTTTTTGGCGATCTTGGGATGCGTTATGACCACGCAGCTAGCCCCGTCCGAAATCAAGGAACAGTCGTAGAGCTTGAGCGGTTTGGCGATCATTCTGGACTCTAAGGCTTTGTCCAACGTGATCTCCTTCTGGAGGTGTGCTTTCGGGTTCAGAGAGCCGTTGTGATGGTTCTTGACGGCGATCATGGCCATTTGTTCCTCAGTGGTCCCGTACTCGTGCATGTGAGCAGTAGCCATGAGCGCGAAGAGCCCCGGAAAGGTGATACCGTTCCACTGTTCAAAGGGAAAGTCAGCCGCCATCGCCAGATACTCGGTCGCTTCAGTAGTGGTCCTCTTCGTCATTTTCTCAAACCCGCCCACCATCACAACATCGTAAACACCCGATAGTATGCTGAATATGCCATATCTCAGTGCAGCCGCTGAGGAAGCGCACGCGATCTCAGTTCTGACTGCTGGCGCAGGCAACAGTCCGGTCCAGTCTGAGAGCATGGGAGCTGAATGGCCTTGGTGTTCGAAGGATTCGCTCATCATACCGATCACAAGGCTTTTGATGTCCTTTTTCGGGTTTAGATACGGGCATCTTTCGAAGGCTTCCATAGCCGCCTCTACAAATAGTTCTCTTCCAGTAGACTCTTCTATCTTGCCAAACCTAGATAATCCAGCTGAGATGATAGCAGCAAGGGGCTTGCCCTTCAAACTTAGAATTCCTCCACCATGACAACGAAGCATGTACGACTTTGCCTTTGCTCACTTAAGCGGGAGTTGTCGTATATATCTTTAGTGCGATTACGGTTCTGTTAAGTTTGTTGTGATGAGGCTTTTGACCCAAAAGAATTGAAGGGAGGTGATTGTGGAATGGTAGAGGAGAAGAAAAAGCTGGAGGGGCATTGGGGTGTATCATACCCTATTGACAGTTTCTATGAAAAGGTTAGAGATGCAGCAAAACAGCAGAATGTAGATATTAGAACCTTCGTCAAAGAAGCTATAGTTGAGAAAATGCGTTCTGTGGAAACCAAAAAGGTTATAACGGACTGAAAATAATTAGGTAATATTAGGACGGTTACCTAATATTGCCCAAATACCTCGTAAGACGGAGAAATAAATGGGGTCAGTACGTTCATTTAGCAACTTGGAATGTTGAACCAAGCTATGAAGAACTGAAACGCCGTTTTGGTCCTGGTGATTACTGCATTCTAATAGCTGAAGAGAATGTGGTCGGGCTTTCAAAGTTGAAGGATGTTAGCATTCAGTGGGAGATAGAATATGTTGGATGGGTTAATGGGATACCCACAATTGATTATATCCGGGAAAATTATGGAAATGGAAACTATTACGTTTTGACTGGGTGTAATTCTATTCCATACCAGGTGTTCCCAGTAGGTGAACCCCATGATATGGCTTGGCAACACTTACAGGATGGAGCTAGCGCAATGAAGGGTATATCAATAATCTTCCGCATAGAAATGCCTTGGGTATAAGGCTTGTCTTTCAAATAGTAGAGAGGAAAGGGTAGCGGTTGGGTTCCACACGCTGTAATAGTGCGACAACGGTGTGGGCGTTCCCACAGGAAAAGCGTGTCCTTCCGCTATCCCCTCAAACCGCTAACTACTTTATTGTTATATGTTCTTTTATACGTTTCTCCCACGCTTTTTGAGTAACTATGCCTTTTTCTTCAAGTAATTCTACTAGGCTTGTAAGCATAGTATCCAGCAAGTCTATCTCTTCAGCTAAGTCTCTTTTCACGCCTCTATTCTTTGCCACTTTTACCACCTTTCGATAAGTAACCTTTCTCAGATAACCAACTTGTAACAATGGAACGCAGTATGTCAGAGCGTGTTTCTCCAACTTTGCCTTTAAGCTCTCCGTCTAGAAGCTTAACGATCTCTTCTGGAAGAGCTACTAGAATCTTTATCATTTAGCAATCACCTCTAACACTTTCGCTTCATCTTTCTGTATGTCTTGTGTGGCTTTTTCGTAAAGTTGCGCTTCGTATTGCGTAGCTTGTTCTATCAGGCTTCTCCAGCTAGAAAGGTTCTCTATCCCAGCAACCTGAGCTGGTGTTTTGCCATCTAAACCTTGGTGCGGTCTCACAAAGTTATAGTGAACGGTGTATCCGTCGATTATTGCTTCTGTCGATTCGTAGGCTTTAAGCCCTCTCATTGGTTTAACTCGATCTTTAACCGTTCCATGCAATCTTTCAACCAGATTGTTTGTCTCTCTAGTTCGTATTCCCACTTTCTGGATCAGTTCTACTCTGTCTGCTTTGTATCTAGTATAGAAGACTTTGTTGAAAGCGGGCTGGTAGACGAAACTTCCATCTACGAATATGACTTTAGGTCTCTTCTTGCTCTGATCGTATCCCTTCTTGAACATTGCTATCGTGTCTTCAAGGGTTCTCGTTCCTGAAATATGAGACGCCACTAAGAATCTTGTATCCTCGTCTATCATTTCCCAGAACCAAATGTTCCGTCCTTCACATTTCAGCATAGTCTCGTCTTCATGCCAAAATCCCGAAAGTTCTGGTGTTAAAGTTGATACAAACTCTTTCACAAGTTTTGAGTATTTCTTTATCCAATTAAGAATCGTAACTTGACTAATCGTTTCACTGAAGACTTGCTCTAAGTTTCTCTGAGCCTTCCTGAGAGACAAACCGTCATAGTAAAAGTTGAGAGCTGCAACTATGATGTTCTTATTCGTCTTCATTCTTGCGAATTTACCATCCAGATAGAAGCGGTGTCCACAATCCTTGCATAGGTATGACTGCTTCCCTCTAACCTTTCCGTTTTTGACGACATTCTCAGAGGTGCAATACTTGCATTTCATTTCTGTTTCCTCAAGGTATACTATAGGATACCCCTCACTTATATATCTTTCGGTACTCCCAGAAGATACCGAAAGCTTTACATATGATGAACACTATGCTAAAAATGGTGAGTAAGACCTTAGGAAACCGTGCCCGTTTGGGCGAGAGGGGATCCTGCCCGATTGGGATTACTAAGGGATCACCAATATCATTTACCAGTAAACTCGTTCACCATTACCTATGGCTTTGGAGCAAAGAGCATTTGCATATGACCAGTCTTTGTGGTAGTATTTATGATAATAAGCGCCAGCAACTATATCGGCTGCCCAAATGCCTGGATCCAGCGCAGAGGTAGTTTCTATAGGTGGGGGTAGTATGCCTCTATATCTCTTAAGACCTAAATATTGGAAATAGCCATCTTTGTTCTGCATATATTTTTTGAATTCTTGAGTTCTTGAGGCTGAAAGTCTTCCCTTATCGTAAAGGATTGCTGGTGGACTGGAGGGGGTAATTTTGTTCATTATGTTCACAATCAATGTTTGGGCAAACACAAAGTTACCAAGCTGTTCCGAAGTCCAAGAATCTCTGACTTTGCTCTTATCTATAATTGCAGCAAAAATGCCAGTTGCTTCTTTACAGATTGCTTGAATGGCTCTAAGTCTAACATTAGGGAGTAACCCTTCATAATATCTTAATCTCTCTTTGGTGTACCCCTGTTGTATAAGTTCTGTTTCTGGTAGATAGAATTTTAATTCGGCGAGATGTTGTGGATACTTATTCTTCACATGTGATTTTTTGAGTATTCTTCTCAATCTCTTACGAAGATTCTGAGGGTCTTCACAGTATACGAATCCAAAGGTTACAAAGGGTCTTAATCGCTTGGATATGGGGGATAATCCTATGTCCGCACTTTCATCTACGAAAATTGTCTCAGTCACATTTGACAACGGTTACCCCAAAGAAGAAGTCTATTTTAAGCATTTATCGCTTTTGGGTCAAAAAACTTAACAGAACCCGAGATTCGGATACTGCATACTTATTTGTCATTCTTGAAAAGAACAGAAATAAAACTGAGAGGAAACCTTCACGAGGAATTTGTGAAAACCGGGAAAATAGGCTGACTCTCACTGAGTCAGAAATAAAAATACTTTTCCTTATGATGGATGCTACAATCATAGGTTCAATACTAATCTTCACAATATTCTTTGTTGGATATATGAGAGCATATGTACGCCTTCGTAAGTAAGGGCAAAAGCCTTCATCACAACAAACTTAACAGAACCTGCGATTACAGAGAAAAAGAAGAACTGAAGGCAACTGACACGGCTTGACAGGTTGAAAATAATGCGGATTGGATGAACTATTAAGGTGGGATAAACTAATAAACTTCTTAAGCTCTTGATGAACCGATGAAAAGACGTCGTATTAATCTAGGCCCCGGTGGCTCAGCGGTTAGAGCAACGGCCTTGTATCAGTTGGATGAGAGAAAGCCGTGGATCGCGGGTTCAAATCCCGCCCGGGGCTCCAAACACGGAACGTTTACAGGTGAAGTATTGGTCCTCTTCGTAGTGTTTGGGTGTTACGTATTGAGTTATATTAGTTGACTTTTCTCAAACCATTTTTGGAAGAGTATGACGAATATCATAATTGTGATCCATAATTGTTATAAAAAATCAAGAGTCTATCTTGAACTGAACACCCGTCTCGCCTTCGGCAACGAGGGACAAGAATGGATTTTACAGAGACCGTCAAAGCCCTAAACTTCCTCGGACTGTCGGAGTATGAGGCGAGGGTTTACGTCTCTCTGGTCGCAGAAGGCGCATCTGAAGGTAGAAAACTGAGCATAAGATGCGGGGTGCCTAGAACTAAGGTCTACGCTACCTTGAAGAAGTTGATGGAGAGGGGTCTAGTACTTGAACTGCCCGAAGTGCCTCGAAAGTTTGCCCCCGTGTCGCCCGCACAGGGCTTCGAAACCTACCTAATACATCTTGATGGAGAAACCTCTAGCAGAGTAACTTCGTTGATGGTGTCCCGTGAAGCCGTCTCTCTCCTTGAACAGGCCTATAAGAAGATGCGGTCACCGGCTATACCTCAGAAGGAGGAAATCTGGATTTTACGAGGCCGGGCTGCTATACTCAAGAAAATGAGGGAAATGCTATCGCGAGCCCAGAAGAAAGTCACGATTGTGACAATGGAAGACGGCTTCGTATTATTCTACAAGACTGTTGGTAAGTTGTTGGACAAGATTGTAGACAGCGGTGTGAAAGTTTGGATAGGAACGCCGATAAATTCGAACAACCGACCCTTGGCTCGTGAACTCAACTACATGTGCAAGGTCGAGAATGTCGATGTTAGCTCTCCTTTTTTCTAACTGTGCATCGATAACAAAGAGTTTCTTTTGGCAGATGTAAAGCCCGGTGATCTTGAGACCGTGTCGGGTGAGGATTTCGGTGTGATCTCTCAGAATGGCTGCCTATGTCATATAATTTCGTTGCTGATCCCTAAGCATACAGAAGAGGTTTTTCCCTACGAGTCAGGTGAGGCATGTAAGCATGATCGTGTAAGATTGCTGAAACGGGAGGCTGAATGAGATCACTGAGATGCACAGCCCGTTCGTTTCTGATCTCAACGAGTCAGCGAATGCCATCAAATGACAAATCGGCTTCTATAGGGTATGCTTTCAAGTCGCCCAAAAGAATTCCCATTTCTGAGGTGCTATGGAAAGACATAAGAAGAACATAGGTTATAACGAGTTGTGGAGAATCGACCAAAATGAAGTGTCCACACTGCGGAAAGAACGTGGTCAAACCCATTAAGGAATGGGACCTTCCCAAGGTCAATCCTAAGGTCCACATTAAGCTTTACGAGTGCTGTGGAAAGAAGTTTCGAGAGTACATAAAGAAGTAAGCTCGGGAAGGGGAAACTGGGACTTCGTCCAGCAACCCTTTTTTTATGAGTCATCTTTTCGTTCAAAGAGTAGTTCAACCTGCCCTTCCGTGTATTGTGACAAATAGTCTAGTGCCTCTTTTATGCCACTGCTTATCTCATTCGTTGAATGTGCATCTGACCCTAACGATATCAGTTTGCCGTCGTCTTCTATGTATTGGTCAATGATTCTCTTGCTTGGTATTGTGTCGCCATATCCTTCTCTAAACGCTTTCGTGTTCACTTCCAGAAAAATCCTCTTTTCCCTAATTCTTCTCAAAATCATTTTCTTCTTCTTACAGCAGAAGTCTTCCAATTCACTTACCCCATTGCCGATGTATCTTCCCAAAAGATCAAAGTGTCCCACAACATCGAAAAGACCGCTTTCTATAGACTTAGACACTTCCTCAAGATAGGTATTGTACCTCTCCTCAAGATTCTCTTCTTCTGCCGTCTGACGACTTATGATAACATGATTTAGGTAGTGCACCGAGCCAATTGTGAAATCAAACTGCTTTTCTCGAAGCCACATCTTAATTTTCTCCTCGAAAGAATGCTGATAATCTATCTCGATGCCCTTGCGGATGACCAGCCTGTCCTTGAAGAACTCGCGGGTCCTTTCTATCTGAGACGAGTATCTAGCGTAGTCAAAGAACCCGAACCCCCAATCAATCGGATCGAAATCCATGTGCTCCGAAAACCCAATCTCGGCGATTCCAAGTTCCACAGCTTTCTGGCATATTTCGAACATTGAGGACCTACCGTCGTAAGATTGAGTTGAATGAACGTGGTAATCCACCAATCCTGTTCTCAAGGACACGAGATAATGGTTCGCCAAATTCCTTATAAGGATTGAAGCGCTGCAATCCTAGACGCTGAAACGTCTTGCTTCCTCGTCCTCAATGGATACGACCTCAAGAATTCTCTCTTTTTGCTTTCTGGTGCATCTTACTTTTGCGGTTGCTGTCTTCGGGGAGTCTGAGTATCGTGCAGTTATGGCGGCAGCTTTTTCCAAAGTCTCAGGATCAGCTCTCCCAGCAATAAGCGTCAAAGGGCCCATGTAACCTATGACTTCCATGCATGCCAGACCATTCTTTTCTGCAATTGACAGAAGCCGTCGATTCTCTTCCTCGTTCCTTCCAACAATGACTTTGTCCTTACCGATCCTGAAGTGGCGGCCAACCTTCAAGAGTTCAGCATCCTTTAGCGACAGCCTCCTCTCATGCTTCAAATGTTCCCTTAACCTATCAGCAAACCTTGGGTCGGTAAGCAGACAACCGCCGGATGGGCTGGGATATTCCTTAATACCTAGCTTTTTAGCTAGTTCCATCTGCGGAAGTCTCCTCCGCCCTTTGACGCCCAAAAGGTCCTCTCGCCTTACGAGCCCCTTCTTCTCCGGTTCAGTTTCAGGTAGAAGCTTAGCTGATAGAGGTCTCAGAACCTTCCCATCCAAGCCGGCTTCCCTCTCTATCAGCAGCATCAGGTCTCTTTTCTGTGAGAAGGGCCTCTCATCTAGGACTTCACCGGTAACGAGGAAATCTGCACCGATTTTCTTGCTTAGCTCGTCAGCCTTCTTGAGCATGAGTATCCGGCAATCCATGCACGGATTCATCCGGCTTCCGTATCCATGATGTGGGCGGATAACCATCTTGAGAAACTCTTGCCCCAAAAAAATTTTGTGGAGCCTGATGCACATCCCCTTGCAGAACTTGTCAATAAACTGCTCATTAGTCGTAGAAAAGGGGGTCGAAAAATGGACGGCCTCAACATCGACACCTTGGTCTACGGTTAGCTTCATAGCAAGCGTGCTGTCTAAACCGCCCGAAAATAGAACCAACGCTTTAGGCTTTTTTGCTTTCGTACTTACCTTGGACAACATAGACCCGTTCCCATCATCCCCATTGAGAACGACCCGGTCTTTTATCCTTTGCTTGATAGGATGCCGTAGTAGGGACTCTTCCTGTATTCAGTTCAAGGTATATGGCTAAATGGTCTACGGTAAAGTAACGAATAAAGGGTAGTCAAAGCCAGCACTAGTATGAAGTCTTACCTCTATTCCTCTGCCAGCGGAGAAACCCTCAGTCCAATATTTGATGATTATGTTTATTGTCCCATTTTCTGGACGATCTTCGTAATGCAAAATACCTTTAATTGGCATTGGAAGTGGGGAAACAGTCACATTTCCCCCAAATGCTGGAGGAACTATATCAGGATTCGGATCTCTGCCATCAATAAGAACATTGACCACAGTTGAGGAAGAATGCCCCAGGTTCATCAAAGTTATCGAAATATTCCACTGACCATGTATGTCGTCTCTTACTATGTCAGTTCCTAGCCACCATAAGTTCTCAAGCTGGTTGTGTCCATAATTGTCCTTGGAAGCATTAAGCATTCCCGACCAGTAACCTGCACCAAAAGCGATGCTTAATGATGTAGCAAGAACAACTATTACAGATAAGGATTGATCCCTCGTCATCACTGCCACTTTTCATTTACCATTCTGAAGATAAGCGTAAATGATTTGTGAATGGGAGATATATACGAAAATGAGACTATCGATATGGAGATGAGTGAGCGAAAGGCTTTTCAATGACTAACACGGATTAATTGCGGAAAAATCGGGCAAAGCCTTTGAACCTTGATGGATGGGCTAGGATGAAATGTTAGAGGTGTCGGAAAGAACTCAGACGTTGGGAACCGAGAATGCTTTCGTCGTTTTGAAAGAAGTGAATGAGCTTGTCAGCAGAGGCAAAGACATCGTAAACTTCTGCATAGGACAACCGGATTTCGACACGCCAGTATATATAAAACAGGCGGCAATCAAGGCCGTAAAAGACGGCAAAACGGGCTACACGCCTTCGCCTGGAATACCGGAGCTTAGAAAAGCAGTCGCAGACTACCTCTCTGAAACCAGGAAGATTGACGTCAAACCTGAATCGGTCGTCGTCGCAAACGGCGCCAAACCTTTCATAGGATACGCCATTCTTTCCGTCACCGACTATGGGAAAGGCCACGAAGTCCTTTATCCTAACCCAGGTTTCCCCATCTACGAGTCTCAAATCCGAGCTAACGGTGCTGTTCCAATTCCTCTTCCTCTTCTTGAAAGGAAGGGCTACGCCTTCGACATCAAGTACCTAGAAAGCAAGGTAAACAAGAAAACAAGGCTACTCATTCTGAACTCACCTCAAAATCCCACCGGGAGCGTCTTGGACTTGGAATCTTTGGAGCAGATCGCCGAGATAGTAAAGCAATATAATAATATATGGGTCTTCTCGGACGAGGTCTATTCCCGAATGGTTCACGATGGTGAATTCAATAGCATAGCATCGATTCCGGAAATGCAGGAAAGAACCATAGTCGTGGATGGAGCATCGAAAGCCTATGCCATGACAGGCTGGAGGATCGGGTTCGCTTCAAATGAAAAACTAGCCCCATATCTATCTCAGTGGGTTACGAACACAGATTCCTGCGCCGCTCACCCAAACCAGTATGCAGCCCTCGCGGCGCTCACTGGACCGCAGGATGAATCTAGAAAGATGATGTTAAGCTTCAAGAGAAGACGAGACCTCATAGTCGATGGACTTAACTCCATAAAGGGAATAAAGTGTCTGAAGCCCGGAGGTGCCTTCTACGCTTGGCCCAACGTAACTGAGGCGTGCAAAATGGTTGGCGCCAAAGACTCGGAAGAGTTTAGAACGCGTCTCCTTTATGACGCTGGAGTCGCGGTTCTCTCGGACATTCACTTTGGCCATAGAAACGAGGGTGAAGGGGAACATATCAGATTCTCCTACGCAACATCAGAAGAAAACATCGAAGAAGGCTTGAGAAGAATCAAGGAATATATTCAGATGAGCAAGGCACGTTAAGACTTCAGGTTCTCCGGGTTTGTTGCAAGTTACGGTCAAAGATGAATCAGGCGGGAGATCCCCATTCCCGCGATCCATCCCGCTATGACAACAACCGTGGCAGGGAAAAATCGGAAAAACGTTGTGTTGAACAGCGCCATCTCAAATATAAACATCGCTAGACCGATTGTTACAGCTATCAGAAGACCCGCTTTCTGTCCTCGCTTCAACGCTGTTTGGACAGCCAAAAGTCCGGCTAGGAAGAGGTCTCCCAACCCCAGGCCTACTAAGCCTTCGTTGGGATAGGTTGGGAGCATAAGGAGAACTGGCAGTCGAAGTTCCATAGTCTTCGCTGCGTATTCTCCCATGAAACCTGTTCCGAAAACTTGGACAATGTCCAATATAGTCACTAACACAGCGAAGACCCATGTGGTCTTCCATGAGAATAGACTTCCTAAGTAGACTGGTATTACGATGGCGAAGACCACTACGAACAGATTGAAGACGAGGAGCTGCCAATAGAAATTGTAGAGCAGTATGAACGCAACAGGTGGAAGGATTGCCACGTACCATCTTCTTAAAGCTATGTAGGTGAACGAGAATAGCATATATGAGTAAGCCACGATGAACATTATTTGGATCGCTCGGCTTGGGGTGAAAGCCATCACTGTCACCATGAGACCCATGGAGGCAGCAATCAAGATGACATCGCGGATGTTCAGCTTTCTCTCTTCAAAAAGGACAGTGATCTTCTTCTCAAATCTTCGATAGGCAAGAACTGATGTGGAAACAACGAGGAAGACCACGGTCGGTAACAGCACATCAAACTCCATTCTGAAGACACTTCTCTAGGCATTAGTCCCCTTGGCTGCGTAATTACTGGCAGTGCAACGTCTTTCTTAGCTTTAGGTGGCACATCGGGTCGTCTATGATCTTCGGAATCCATTCTAACAGATCGGTTGCGACCATGTGATAGCCTTTCTCGGCCTTCACGAAGTCTCCCGCTGCCCCATTGATGAACGCTCCTGCCACAGCCGCCTCAAATGGGTCCGCCCCTTGAGCCAGAAAAGCAGCGACGATGCCAGAAAGCACATCACCTGTTCCACCCACAGTCATGCCTGGATTCCCTGTAAAGTTCAGCTTCACCCTGTATCCATCTGAGATTATGTCCACATGCGATTTCAGCAAGATCACTGTGTCAAGGTTCTGAGCTGTTCTGCGGACAGATTCTACTCGTTCGTCAAGAATATCGGGTGGCTTCTTGCCGGTAAGTATCTGGAACTCTCCTGCATGAGGAGTCAAGACAGCCTTCGTTTCTATTCTATGTTTGAACTCGGCAAACGCCTTCAACCCATCAGCATCTAATAGCATCGGAATCTTTTTAGTTTCCAAGATCTTTATGACCTCTTTCACGGTCTCTTGGGTTTCCTTATGCAGTCCTAGTCCTGGACCTATGACCACGCTGGTAGCCTTCTCGAGTTGATGCCTCAAAACTGCCAAGTTACCCATGTTCAGATGTTCACCCTCAAGCTTCACTGTAATCAGATCGGGCGAAACGGACGAGATCGCGTGAGCCGTCTCACGAGGCGCAGCTATGAAGACAAGGTCTATACCTGTTTTGAGAGCTGCCAAGGCCGTAAACGTAGGGGCGCCTGAGTATGTCTCACTTCCGCCGATAACAAGGAGCCTTCCGAAATCGCCCTTGTGTGACTCTGGAGGCCTAGGCTTCACGACTATGAATACATTGCCAGGACCTGCGAACCCCTCAACTTCCCGCGGAAGCCCTATATGTCTGACAATGAGCTCCCCTACTTGTTCCTTGGCTTTCAACAAGCCTAGTTTAGCTCTGTGAAAAGTGACTGTAATATCCGCTTTGACGGCCTCACCTAAGACCTCGCCTGAATCAGAATCAATGCCACTTGGAACATCAACAGCAACCCGGACAGCGTCAGCCTCGTTCATTTTTCTTATGAGTTGCAGAAGAGGCGGACGAGGAGGTCCTTTCAGCCCTGTTCCAAGCAAGGCATCGATCAAGACTTGAGCTTTAACTTCAGGTATAAGCGATGAATCATAGACTTCATGCAGGGTGACGTGGTCTTTCAGGGATTCCAGTGCTTCCCAGTTTTTCTTTGCTTCGTCGTCAACAATGTAGTGGGCACTTCCAGCCAGTATTATGTCAACATCAAAGCCAAAGCAAACGAGGTGCCGGGCTGCGACAAGGCCGTCTCCTCCGTTTCCCCCTAACCCGCAGAATACGGCGACCCTTACGTCTTGGGGCTTGAAGCGGGAAGACACCTCAACGGCAACATTTCTTCCCGCGTTCTCCATAAGCTGAAGCCTTGAGATTCCGAAGTATGTAGCGTTCATGTCTAAAGCCTGCATCTCTCTAGTCGTTATAAAATCAGCCTTCATCGTGCCAGTCACCTGATTGATTTTATGAAAGAATGCTGCTTCAAACATTTAAGGATAGTGAATCAACGGAAAGAACCTTGAATATTTTGATAGGTTGCTGAATAGTTTCAGCTGAAGTCCTTCAGCTTCTTGTCTTAATGTATTCATCTGATCTTACTATCTTTCCTTCCGATTCAAGGACCTTGAGGAGGACATCTGTATCCTCTTTTGCTAGTCCGTGACGTTCTTCCGCCTTCTGGAAAACATCACTAATATTTGCTTGCTCAAGGCTCCTAATAAGATCCAATAAGTCAGGTTTTCTGGTCCCGATGGTTGGAGGTATCTTTGAGATGGGCCAAGCCCGCTGGAGAATGAAAAGTGTTATCATTTTTTTCTCGTCCTTCTCCTCGCATAGGACGACTAGGTTTTTACCAATCGCCGTCTTCCCCCTTGCTTCTTCGTAGGCGGCTGTCTTGAAATTATTCTTGATTACGTCAGGTACTTCCTCCATGCTATTGACGACATTACGCCGGAGTCTTTCACTCTCATCTATGTAGGATAGCGATAAGACGCCATAGTAATAGCCTTCGACAAGGCTTTTCTGATAGAGCACTGTGCTTCCCTCCAGCTGCGCAAATCCCTTGCCAGGTGGACACTTCAGGGCCTTGACGGTGGTTCTGCTCATCTCGTCGTCTGAGCACACCTTGAAGAGCCACTTGCCAGTTAGAGGATCATTCACATTGTAGAAGCGTACGCCTCCTTCTCTCATTGATCGCAAACTCATGTCAACCCAAGAGTCCTTCGTGCGCTCTTCAACCTTTGTGATTCGTATCTTGGCTTTTTCAAGAAAGCCCAAAGTACATGTCTCCGTTTAGAGTTAGGTTACTCTTTACAAATAAGGTTATCCATGTTCTTGCGTCGTGTTTGACGGGTTCCACCGTTACACTAGAGCTCCCTCAGTTGTGCGCTGGAAGCATAAACCTCTTCTTTTCCAAAAAAAGGTATAAATCCATAAGCATGCAAGAGGTATAGAAGGTGTGGAAATACTTAAAAAGCATAAATGATTAATGAACTAGTCGAACAAGAGTTAGGATAGGTGAGGGGTCGAAGATGCCGATTGCCTTTGTCTTAATAAATGCTGAGATAGGCTCCGAGGGAGAAGTCCTCAACGAGCTAAAGAAGGTTGAAGGCGTCGAAGAAGCCTACAGCGTATACGGAGTGTATGACATCATAGCCAAAGTCAGCGCTGACTCTATGGACAAGCTAAAAGACATCGTAACCTGGCGGATACGAAGGCTCAACAAAGTAAGATCAACATTGACAATGATCGTTATCGATGTCATGTCCAGATCCGCAGAATGATTAAAAACCAAGGCTAGACCAAGACCATTATCCAAAGTGCCCAATCCTATGTAACGTTTAGCTCTGCTTTCCCATTATTTTCTCAAGGTTTCCGGGACTGGCAAGAACAACTGACTGCGAAGATTTATGCGATCTCAATTCTCTGACAGGACCCCAGAACCATCCAATATCTTTTAACTCCTTTTTCGCATAAAGACAACAACTAGCTACTTGGGATTGAGGCGACCAAGTTTGGGCTTTGACCTTAAAAGTTATAAAAAGGGCTATACCAGAATAGGCATCATTGCATTATCCCCCACAACTAGAGAGGTGGCAGAAGATACGTGTTCTCACACCTGAGCTTCGGAATGAGTTGAAGGTTCCTTTAGGTCCGCTGATACGAGGCTCATTCAAATATACGACTGAGAGACTAGGACAGATGGTTGCCGACAAGAAGCCGAGAAAACTGATCGCCGTCGGCGATAGGGTCTCACAAAACATCGCAATGAAAGGTATACACCTTGACATTGCAGTTGTCGACAACAAAGTCATGCGGAAGCCTATTGTTCCAGTTGTGCTGAATATGGAGAAGACTTTCAAATTGAACAACCCGGCGGGAACTCTGACTGACGAAGCTTGGCAAGTCATGAGAGATGCCATTGAGTACAAAGGGCGAACGAAGGTTCTTGTTGAAGGCGAAGAAGATCTACTCACCCTAGTTGCTGTGTTGTCTGCGCCTTACGGCTCCATGGTGGTTTACGGTCAACCAAAAAAAGGGATAGTTGTGTTAGATGTGACAGAGGCTACTAGAGGGAAGATTCGGGACATAGTGGAGCGAATGGAAGATAGACCTTCGAAAGACTAAAGTAGGAGCTTGATTTCAGAACATACTTTCAAGGGTGACCATGGTGAAGGTCAAAGTTGTTAGTCAACGGCGTAACGAATTGTTAAAAAGAAGTGAAGTAACATTCAACGTGGACCACGAAGGGAGCGGAACACCTTCGCGTGTAGAGGTAAGGAAGAAACTTTCGGAAATGCTTAACATGAACGAAGAAAAAGTCTATATAACAAAATACGAGACAAAGACGGGAAGGATGACAGCATTAGGAGAAGCAAGAGTTTACGACTCAGTTGAAGACGCAAGGTTTGTTGAACCAGAATATATAATACTCAGGAACATGCCTGAGAAGAAGAAAGAAGGAGAAACCGCGTAAATGGCACAGGAGAAACCTAAGAGTCAGATGAAGGAAAAAGCTGCCTCTTCTTATTACAAGATTGTGGAGGGGAAGGTCGAAAGGCTTCTCCCAACATGCGAACGATGCGGCCCAGGATACTTCATGGCTGACCATGGAGACCGTTACTCCTGCGGTCATTGTGGATTTACCAGATATAAGATTGGAAAAGCTGGAGAGAGCTAGGGCGTTAAGTCTGCTGTGACGGTCTTACTTCAGTTTTGCTACAGACTCATCTTCTTTTGTTTCTTCTCTTTTTATTGATAGAAAGATTTGGATGCCTGAGACTGCGATCAAGAGGACTGTCAGCAAGATCACTATATACTGAACTGCGCCATACACGTCAGTTCCGCTGAATGTGGGAAGAAACACAAACCAAGCATAACCGACAAGAAGCAGGGAACATACAGAAGAGATCACGTAGAAAATGTTGATTTTAATCCTGGCCAAGTCGTCGTCCTCCAACCAATATATGTCAACATGTTCCTCTTTACTAGTAATCCCCTATTAATAATTTCTGAGCGGGAAGTCGACACTGCTAGTCTAAGACATGCAAGCCCTTGTCGCTCCTCGCTACTTCAGGTTTCACCTTTTTATCCCACGCCAGTCGGCTTCATAAAGCTTATGAGAGCGCCTAATGGTACAGGATAGCATAAGACGGAAGTGATGGTGAGGAATCGTGAAGATAGGAATTATTGCTGACACGCACGATCGGCTACCCCTTATCGATAGGGCTGTCGAAAGGATGAATGAGGAAAAGGTGGAACTTGTGCTTCACGCAGGTGACTACATTGCCCCATTCGTGGTACCGCGGTTCGAACCTCTTAAAGCCAAATTGGTGGGAGTTTTCGGCAACAATGATGCCGAGAAGGGCTTGTTGCGCAAGAAGTTTGAAGACATGGGTGCTCAAGTCAGAGCAAGCTTTGCAGAGATAAGATCTGATCACCTAAGGATTGCATTGCTTCACGGAGAGGAAACAGATCTTCTTGAGTCACTTGTCAGAACCGACTCCTACGATGTGGTTGTTCATGGACATACTCATCAAGCTCTGACCCGTAGAGAAGGCAACACGTTGGTAGTGAATCCCGGAGAGGTCTGCGGTTACCTAAGCAACCGGGCAACTGTCGCAGTCTTGGACACAGAGACAATGGATGTAAGAGTGGTTTCCCTCTCCAAAGGCAACGGTGAGTAGAGACAATCTGGAAATCCGATAATCGGGCAAACTTTAAATGAAACCAATGACGGTCTTTTGATTGCCATGCCAGAAATATCATCTGCCATTAGGAAGAAAATACTGAGTCTCGCTTTAATATTCAACTCAGTAGTCTGCCTAGTCTCTGCAGCGAACATGCTGGCTAGCTTTTACACCAGCAACTATTCATGGCGGCCATACTGGCCATACTTGATAGACGGTTCGCTTGTATGGTCCATAGTCGCGACTGCGATCTTGAACATTGGTCCCGCAAAAATCATTGGCAAGGTCAGAACAGGCAGAATCTTGTTTCATCATTACGTTTACGGCTTCTTGGCCTCCTCCATCTCCTTGCTGCTGATGCTGATCTTTGCTCCTGCATACATCCTACTTCTGTTAATGCCATCGTTGGGTTTTGAGACAAGCGGCTTACAGGCAATTCCGGTATATGCTGGTCTTTTCTTTGTCTATGGGGGATTGACCCTAGTCATAGATGATTTACATGATGTGTCGCTGAGTGTGGGTAGAATGCTCGATAGGCTGCAAATAAAAATACAGAAGTCAAGTAGGACGCTTCAGACCATACATCTTTGTTCAAGCTTGATTTCGACTTACATCCTGATATGCGGCGTTATTTGGTATTTGCAGAACAATTTCTGGGTGCGAAACTGGCCTCTGTGGGACGCGTCTAATATAATATTTATGGCAAGTCTACTTGTCACGAATGTGTGGGCATTGAAAGCCGTAAGAGCAAGATTGTGGTCTATGAATTTTCCTATATCTCTCAGAAGAGAAGGCCGTAGTATCTAGCTCAAGTTTTCTGTTTCACCTCAAGCCGGGGTTGCTGACTTTTGGGTAGATTATTTAGGCTTGAAGTCTTTTTTTTCTGTGCCTCTTTGTTGCAAGTGCTTCCGTATTAGTGATGCTGTTTACTATATTCAATCATCCTGAAGAGGCACCCTCGTCCTCCTTCAACCTGATTAACCTAGAGTGGGTTGTTGTCTTTGAAAGATTTGTTACGCTCGGTGCTTTTTCTCCGTTTCAGCAGTTATGTGGGCTTCTCGGAGGGGCACAGGAACCCTGTACCTTCGGGAACAGTGTAAAACAATCTTGATGGCTGTCTCAAGAGAAACCTTGTGTCCAACACTGAGATACAAGGGCTTTGATCGAGGCCTAGTAAATAAGGCCTCGCCTACAATCTCTCCTTCGTGGACCAGTGGTTTCCACACGTCGCTCCCACAATCTTTGACTTCACCGCATAAAAGGCTCTTCGCGACACCTATAGTCGGGGCGTCCAAAACCAGGCCAAGGTGACTGGCAAATCCAAGACGTCGAGGATGAGCTAATCCGTGTCCATCAACTAGGAAAACGTCTGGTTTCTTGTCTAGTTTCCTTATTGCTAAGATCGCAGGAGGAAGCTCTCTGAAAGATAGGAAAGTAGGTATGTAAGGAAACGGCGTAGTCTGGCAAGAGGTCTTTTTCTCTACAAGCCTCATGGAGTCATAGTCAAATACAGCTACGGCACCAATCGAGCGTCCTTCCTTATAGGCAACATCGACGCCCGCTACATATTTGATCGGGTCAGGTAAATGGTCTTCACGAATTACTCGTTCTGACAGAAGTAACTGCAACCTTGTAGCCGAATCGACCGTGAACCCTGCATTACGAAACAAACAGACGTGCCACCTCATAGAGGAAATGACCGATCTTTTGGTCATAAGTTAGTTTGTGTTTAGTCAATTATCTCGGCCCGTATACCAACGAAGACTGGACCTGACACTTCGATTCTTTTCTTCTGGTTAGTAATGTATCTCCGAGCCGGCTCGCCTATCTTTATATTAATGTCGCTTGGACGCCTAGCCAACCTTACGCGGAGGTCAACCTTCTTTCTTCTCGTTCTGACGGCTTCTTCGATTCTTGCCATTACAAGGCTTGCTATTGAGTCGATATACCTGATACCAGTCGAGACGCCTTTCTGACGAGCTTCGCTTATGATTTCAATCTCATCCATTCCTTTGGGAGGTATCCCAACGATATTGCCGTCGTGGACACATATAAGATTCTTCGCTGCTGAACCTAGAAGTCTTACCCCCTTCTCGTTTTCGTAAAGGAAAATTCTTAATTTTCTACCTAGGAGGTCACCCTCATATGCTATGAACTCGCAAGGGCTTGGCACGTCCGCATTCTTCAAGGCCTCTGATATGATTTTCCATTCTATCTCTTTTCCTTGGGGGGTTTTGGGTTCGATCTCGAACCCGATCATTCCTGCTATCTCGGCGTCTGTAAGCATCAACTCAGCGTAGAACTGAGGGTAAACGGACCTACGGACATCGGTCTCTTTTTGGAGAACCATGAGTAAACGTTCAACGCCTACGCCTAGGTTCAATACAGGATATTCAAGGCTGTATCTTGCTAGAGCTATTGGGTTGTATACACCGTAGTCCATTATCTCGATCCATCTTTTAGAGGCAGGGTTGAAGATGAAGCCTTCATATTCCATTCCTGGAGCATAATATTTGGATGTCACCCTTTTTCTCGTAAAACGAAAATCTTCAAAACCTAAAGGCTTTAGTAACGCTCTCGAGATCTCTTCGCCATCCACGACGTTAACCTCTTCATCCATGATCACGCAACTGGCAGAGTGGTGCACTCGCAGGTGAGTGAGATCTTCTCTCTGTTCTCTTCTGAACCTAATGTCAACCGAAAACATCTTCAATGGCAGTTCAGTCTTGTGTTGAAGCGCTTGAAGTGTTAGGAACCACGCGCTTGTCATGTGTGAGCGGAGGGTTAATTTCGAGGATTTCGGACGCAAGGACGAGAACTCAGGGAAAACCTCAGAAATAACGCGCATTGCCGAAGTGTCTGAAACACTAAGCGCCTCCCCTATTCTTTCGACTAGATCATCCGATTCTATGTCTCCTTTTTTATAATCCCTCAGAACCTTTTGGAGAGCAGAAACCTTTGCCTCAGTCAGTCTTATGCCGATTCTTTCGATTTGGTTTTGCTTGGCTGTGCTTAATCCGATGTCAGGCCGGGGCAGGGTGGCTAGGTAGTAGCATCGGTCAAGTATGATCGGCGCTTCGGGGCCATACTGCTTGTAAATCTCGTTCTCGTCTACGATGACCGGGTTAAAGACTTCCTTGAAACCCAGATCTAAAAACGAGAGCCTCAGCTTTTGGATGAGATCATAGAGAGGGTGAGGAACCCCTCCTCTAGCGGTGGCGAGCTCCAATTTCTTTGTTGGTTTCGGGAGTAGACTGGCGCTTTCACGCCAAACGCTCTCGAAGCCTTCTCTTTTCGCTCTTCTTAAGATGTCCTTTGGGTTGAGAGGCTTCATTCTCTTCTCTTTACCTCTAAAGTTTTCCTGAGTCCCTTTATCGAGTTCTCGAGTGTTGTTCTTCTAACCTCGATCGTAATGTCTCCCCTTGTCGCCTCGATGACTCGCCTCGCTATGTCGCACTTTCTTCTAAGCCCTGATACTAAAAAGGGGACTTCATCAAAGTCCATAAGCCCCACGTATATGGTCTCCATAAGCTCCAGGCATTCTACTGCCTTCTTAGTCTTGCCGTGCCTCAGGAAATCCAAGGTTCTACGTCTAAGCTCCCCTATAACATCCACTAGCCCGAGAACGTAGGAGGCTGGGGGAACGTTGATTTCTTTGAACCCTATAAACCGTCCTTCTTTAGCCAAACTAAACAGAACGCGGGCTTCAGTGTACTCTTGGAAGGCAGAGTCGACAATCCCCATATGCGAAAGGTCTGCATAGCTTCCAGAGAGGTTGTTGAGCTTGGCAAAGATTCCTTCAGCTTCTCCTAGCATGCTCTCAGCTTCTTTGAGCTTAGATTTGTGGATCGCGAAGATGGCTTGTTTTGATAGTCTCCCCGCTTTTCGCATTGCTGTTTGAATTTCCTGTCGTGCCTCATCTTTCCTTACAAGTTTATCTTGAATTTCTTTAAGAGTCTCTCTCAGAGACATGAAGTTCACATTCTCATCAATTGTCTTGGTAACAGGTGCTGAAATGTTCTATAATAAAACGTGTATATTTAAAACCTCTCTTTATACATGTTGAGACTCTCGGCAAAGGCTATAAGCCGCAAACTTGCATAATATGGTCGAAATCTGGTTGAAGACTTTTTTCTGGAAACGAAGGGGTTGGAAACTTGGATCCCAAATTAAGGGAAGCCTTTCACATGGGTGAGACTAGGATTCCCTGCGTCATGACAATTGCGGGCTCGGATAGTGGAGGCGGAGCGGGCGTCGAGGCAGACCTGAAAACATTCTCAGCTCTGGGCGTTTACGGAACATGTGTCATAACCGCTGTCACAGCTCAGAACACGAGGAGCGTGTATGATATATTTTGTGCGCCTCCGGAACTCGTGAAGAGACAGATCGAAGTAGTCCTAGAGGACATTTCCGTGGGAGCTGCCAAGACCGGCATGCTATATTCAGAGCAGATTGCAGAGGTGATTTCCGAAATTCTGGGGAGATACAGGCTTAGGGTGGTCGTGGATCCGGTTTTTCGAGCTGGGACTGGCGTGCCGTTAATCTCGGAGAAAGCCAAAAAAACATTAGTTAGGCTGATCGTTCCACAGGCTTGTGTAGTTACCCCTAACATACTGGAAGCAGAGGAAATAGCGGACACCCGCATAGAAAGCCTCGAAGACGCTAAGAAAGCAGCGGAGAAGATTGCAGGTTTAGGGGCTGAAGCTGTTGTTGTGAAAGGTGGCCATCTAAAGCCGAAAGAAGGAAAGGTCTACGATGTTCTTTACTCAGGCAGAATGTTTAAGGTCTTTGAGAAGCCGCGCTTAAAGGTTGAGTCACACGGCAGTGGATGCGTCTTCTCGGCAGCAATAACGGCCTACTTGGCTCTAGGTGAAGGCTTAGTTGAAGCGGTTGGTAAGGCTGAGGAATTCATGGAAACAAGTATAAAACATTCCCTGAAGGTTGGCCGTGGAAGAGTGCCAGTGAACCCAATGGCACAATTATACAACAGGTCTGAGATGTTTTGTGTTCTTGAAGACGTGGAGAAGGCTGCTCGGATGATCGAGGCTAATTCAGAGTTTTTGCCCTTCATAGCTGAAGTCGGAACCCAGGTGGCAATGGCTCTCCCTTGTCCCTCAAACGAAAAGGATGTGGCGGCAATTGAAGGAAGAATTATGAGACTTGGGGAAAGAGCCAGAGCAGTTGGTTCAGTACAGTTTGGAGCCTCGCGGCACATCGCAAGCATGATCCTGTCAGTTATGAAGTTCAACCCTCATTTGAGGGCTGGGCTCAACTTACATTACGATCCTAGGCTGGTTGAAGCGTTCAGAAAGGTTGGCTCTAAGGTCTCGAGCTTTAACAGAAGCATTGAACCAGGTGAGGTCAAATCGGTTGAGGGAAGGTCCGTTCACTGGGGCACTGAGCAAGCAATCAAGAGTCTCGGAAGGGTGCCAGACATAATATTCGACGAGGGCGAAATCAGCAAGGAACCAATGATCCGTGTCCTCGGGCGAACCGCCACAGAATCAGTAGACAAAGCCCTCAAGGCGGTGAGGCTTATCTCTTCAGAACATAGGGAATAACAGGGCATTTCCGCAATCCAAATTCTTTCATGACAGTGAAAACTGTAATCCTAAGGTTTACCTGTCCAGCAGTAGAGGCAGAGGTCTTCTCTTCTTAGGCCTTTGTTGTTTGGAGCTTCGACCACCGCTCTGACAAGGCCTTCTAAGGTCTGAAACTTCAATGTGGTAAAACCTATCATCTTCCTAATTTCCTCAACCATCATCTTATACTCCGATGTGTTCTCATCAATGTACCTGTCGATATTTTCCCCTTCTTCAACAGTTACTATGGCTTTGCACGTGGCTAGATCCCGGTTTCTTGTTGAGAGATCAAAGATGCAGGGATACATCTGCGGAGGTGAAGCAATCCGTCCGTGAATCTCTTTAGGCTTATAAGGCCATACCTTCTCTCTCAGTAAGTCGTGGAGCTGGGTGCCTCTCCTCACAGAGTCGTCGATAAGTATTATCCTTTTATCTTCTATGATCTGTGGGTTTGGAACCTGTTTGTACTTGGCTATCAGCTCCCTCTTCTCCTGCGTCGGAGGAATATAGCTTCTACCCCAGCCTGGTGTGTACTTGACCAAAGGCCGTCTCAATGGAGGGACTGATTTGAGAATGCTAAATATCGTTCTTTCAAGATCGTCAATGTCCATTCCCCTCTGCTTAGACTCCTGCAACGCCAAGTTGATTCTCTCTTTAGCCAGCTCCATCTTTCTCTTGACGTACCCGACTGAGTGTGGAAATCCTGAGTCAGCTATGCCTAGCACGAGGTCTGCTTCTACGTCGTCATTTTCGGCAAGGAAGCCGCCACATCTCTCTCGGACAATCTCAGCGTTTATCCCGTAATAGTCTGAAGCCGGAAAGCCAAAATAGACGTGAAGGAACGGGCAGAACTTTCTTTTGACTGGCGCTTCGACCCTTGTCTTGGCGCCAGTTTCGCCAATTGACATGATCTCGCGGTACTCGAGAAACTTGAAAACCTCGTATCCTAGGTTTGGGAAGGCAGAGGTTTCAGAGGCTACAGCCCAGTCTTCTTCTCTGTTGCCTAGTACGAGTGGAAACGTGTCACCAGACGCGAAGATGCTTCTGTCGTCTTCTGAAAGCAGAAGCAAAGAGATTGAACCCTCAATCTTCTCGTACATCTTTTCTATGCCATCGACAAGATCTCTTCCCCTACTGATCAGTTCGCCAACAATTTCGGTCTGGTTCGGAAAGGTCTCGCGTGCCTTAACTCTCGATTTCTTGAACGTCACACCTGTTTCAACAAGCTCATTGTAAAGAGCTCCTAGGTTCCTGACAAAGCCGGCTGTGCATAGGGCGAAGGTGCCAATCTTCGACTCAAACTTGATCGGCTGCTCCTCTTGTACATCGCTTACCACACCGATGCCCAGCACACCTTTTATCCCGCTGTAGTCTTTCTGAAATTCAGACTTGAACTGACTGTTGCTGATGTCGTGGCAGACTAGCTCTATGTCGCCATCAAGGAAGGCAAGCCCGCCGACTTCTGTTCCTAGATGAGAGTGGTAATCGATCCCGAAGAACAAGTCTCCAGCAAGATTAGCCTTTGAGGAGACGCCGAATAGACCGCCCAACATGGTCAGACGCCTCTCGGTACAAGCATTACGGAATCGCGTATAAACAATTTGTGTACAAGTTTGTATTAATAATGAAGTTCAGAAATCGAGTCCAAGTCTTCGTAGATCATTCCTGCACTCTTGGCAGAGTATCGCTTTCCAAGATTTTTGAAGCTATCGAGTCGCTGACCTCCTGAGTGGTCGACTTCCCCCCAAGATCGTATGTTCTGACCTTTCCTTCTTTGAGCACCTTCTCTACTGCTCGTTCGATCAGACTGGCAGCTCTGGTTTCGTTCAGGTATTCCATCATCATCTTGGCGGCTAAGATAGTCGCGATTGGATTTGCCTTACCTTGCCCGGCATATTTCGGAGCTGACCCATGGACAGGCTCAAACATGCCATATCTGTCGCCTACGTTTGCTCCAGCTGCCAACCCCAACCCTCCGACAAGTTGTGCCGCCTCGTCAGAAAGGATGTCACCGAACATGTTAGTAGTAACAATTACGTCGAACTTTTCGGGCTCCTTTATTAACCTCATAGCCATAGCGTCAACATAAACCTCGTCAACTTTGACACCCCGGTACATATCCGCAAACCTAAACACAGCTTCTCTGAATATTCCGTCCGTCACCCTTAGAATGTTCCTCTTGTGGACACAGGTTACATGCCTCTTACGTTTTAGGGCCAGTTCAAAAGCAAGCCTTGCAATCCTTTCCGAAGCTTTCTGCGTGATGACCCTCATGGCGACGCCTTTGCCAGGTGAGACCTCGAATTCTCTACCAAAGTAGAGACCCTCCGTATTTTCCCGAAGGATCACGAGGTCTATTCCCGGTTTTAGCGACCAGACTTTAGGCAGTGTCTTGCACGGTCTAACATTAGCATATAGGTCAAAGGTCTTCCGGATAGTCACGGCTGCGCTTGGAGGAGCGCCAGGTTCCTCGGGTGTGGTCATCGGTCCTTTCAGGCACGCGTGCGTTTGTCTCAGTAACTCAAGAGTCTCCCTTGGAAGGTTCGTCCCATACTTTTCTATACAATTATACCCGGCTTCTCCAAGCAATAGGGTGAGCTTGAAGTCTTTCAACTTTTTCTGGACGGCGTCTAGAACTTTCACGGCGGCTTCTATCACTTCAGGTCCTATACCATCTCCAGATAGAACTGCAATCTTGTAGGCCCTTGCCAATTGTTATTTCACCTTTCAACTAAAACACTGAATCTCCATTCAGGGCGCCCTGAGTTGGCTTTCCCCCGGGTTTGAGGAGGCAACTTTACGACCCACATGGTCGATCATCTCACTCCCAGGGATTTCACGGTTAATCCAGTAGGGCTTGATTATCGCCATGGCGCTATGGATGACGCCTAGTTCGTTCTTCTCTACTAGATGAACCAGACGATCATAGTCACTTAGGCTTAGTTCCCCGGGCTTAAGTTCAACCCAAGCCCACGGAACCCCTGGTTGCACTGCGTTCAGGCCAGTCTCCTTTGTGCAGGCAAAGTCTTGAGCCAAGTGTCTCTTTTCTGGAACTGGAGCCCAACGATGTTGCACGCCTGTGTTCATGACAATTGCCTTCTTTCAATCGATATGTAATTATTGCCGCTACTACAGTTGATCTGCATTCCTATAAGATTTTAGAGGTCTGTTTCTACAGCTGTAATTCTTCACGAGATGGACAATTGTTTCGAGCGAGAAGCTTTGACTGTTACTGTTGCAGAAAGGTAGTTGAAAAGTCTCTGTTTTTTGGCGGGATAAAGGATCCATCCTATGATACAATCTATCGGGAGTAGAAAGGCTTTTCCAAGGCTCTGTATGATTGCTTGAGCCATGTCGACGGGTTCACCGTTAAGCCGTGATACTTTCAACTGTAGAGCTATTTTGCCAATTGACTGACCGAATGTCCCCTCCATTATCGTCCAGTATAGGAATATGATGACATTGTCCAGTCCGATTATGGTGAATGGGGCCCATCTCAGAAAACTGGGCGTCCAAATGATGCTCGGCCAGGTCACCCAAAAGAAGAACCATTTTACAGGCGTAAGTAAGACTCCGACAATTATGATGTCTATGAGCCAAGCGACGAACCTTTCTCCCCAACCCGCCAGTTGAGGTCCGAGTCCAACTTCGCTCTTTACTGGTGTTCCGCAGTTTTGACAATAGGCGGCTCCTTCGTACAGTTGGGCTCCACAATTTCGGCAATAGGGCATTCGATTTTGCTTCTCCCTTCATGTCTAATCCTTTCGCATAGTGGACATTCTATTCCACAGCCTATTAATCTATTCTTTTGTCTATAAAGGTTAAAATAAATGATCGTCATGAGTCTTATTGTCTCTTTAGCCAGCAGGGGTGTTTGACTATGGATCTCGAAGAAAGGATCGATCTGGTCACTCGGAACACTGAAGAAACCGTAACCGTTAAAGAACTCAGAGAAATTTTAGAAACTACGAGCAACCCTAAAGCCTACTGGGGATTCGAATGTTCTGGCTTCATGCATGTTGGGATGGGGGTCATTTGTGGATCAAAGATTAAAGATATGGTAGAAGCTGGCTTCAACTTCATAATCTTCTTAGCTGACTGGCACAGCTGGATCAACAACAAGCTAGGTGGAATCATGGATAACATACGCATAAGCGGTGAATACTTCAAGCAATGTTTTGAGGCTTTGGGCGTTGCGTCGGACAAGACAAGGTTTCTATGGGCTTCAGAGATAGCTGACAGTATAGAGTATTGGGAGAAAGTCGTTCGGATAGCGAAGGCTTCATCGCTGCAGAGGGTCCGAAGGGCGTTGACGATCATGGGTCGCGAGCTGGATGCTTCAGATGTTGAGACAGCATGGCTCTTATACCCATGTATGCAGGCATCCGACATCTTCCACATGGATCTCGATGTAGCTGCGGGGGGCATGGACCAGAGGAAAGCCCATATGCTAGCTCGGGACATAGCCGATAAATTGGGCTGGAAGAAGCCCGTCTGCGTTCACACTCCTCTACTTCTGGGTCTACAGAAGCCCGGGTTAACAGAAGGCGACGAGAAACGGTTTGACGAGGACGCAGCGCTGAGCCGCAAAATCAGCTCGAAAATGTCCAAGAGTAAGCCTGAGAGCTGTATCTTCGTCCACGACACACCTGAAGCCATAAGGTCAAAGATAAGAAATGCCTATTGTCCCCCAAGGCAGGAAGAGGATAATCCGGTTCTTGAACATGCAAGGTACATAGTCTTCCCCGCGCTGGGAAGCCTAGAAGTTTCGAGACCATCAAAGTACGGCAGACCATTGACAATAGAGAGTTACGAAGCCCTGAAGATGTACTATGTCAAAGGCGAGATCCATCCACTAGACCTAAAGAACGGGGTCGCAGAGGCACTTGTACAGATCCTCAAACCTGTCAGGGAACACTTCCAAAAAAACCCTGAATCCTTAGAAAACATGCGTAGAGTAGAAACCATAAGGTGAAGGCACTAACGCCTTGTCTCATTACTAATTATCAAAGTTCATCTTTCCGCTAATGTCTAGCTAACGTGAATTTAGGTTGTGGTTCGAAGGTCCTTACTGAAAGCTTTTAACAGCAAGCCTGAAGTAACTATCCATTATGGTTTCGTGTGGGTGATCAGCGTCTTGTCGATATTTGAGCCAATAGAGAGATATAGAAGAGTAAGAGTTGCAGATGTGGTTGATGCTCTCGACAGGTTCGGTTACCACGACAGAGTCCTAGTCTCCTCCGAGATAAGGCCGTTATATTCTGGAATCAGAATGGCCGGCTACGCTCTGACCGTTAACGCCCTAAGAGTTCAAGAAGAGATTCCGACTATGACCCCTGAAGAATATGAAAAATACGGCGAAGACTGGTATAGAAACAGAGCAAACTATGACTGTTTCATGAAACTCGCAGGCCCCGGAACGGTTCTCGTTGTGAACTTGGCTGGATATGTCGATGTGGGATTCTGGGGCTCCCTAGTAGCCTTAGCAGCGAAGGATAAGGGAGTAGAAGGCATTGTGCTGGACGGGGGTTGCAGAGACACTTGGGAGATTCAACGCATCGGGTTCCCTGTATTCTGCAGAGCAAAGGGGAGAACAGAGGTTATTGGAAGGATAGAACTCAAGCCTGAGAACGTGAACATTCCGGTAGTTGTAGGTGGGGCGGGTGTAAACCCGGGAGATATGGTAATAGGCGACGATGATGGTGTTGTGGTGGTGCCGAAGATGATTTCATTAAAGGTTTTGGAAAGAGCTGAGATGCAATTGTCCATAGATAGAAAGGCTCAGAAACCCTATCTCGATAAGATGGGATTGAAACTTTAACTCAGACGGGGATGCAAGAAGTTTGGGTATTGAAGGGTTTATGCGTGTAGTTCAAGTCGGTATCGTGGTCAAGGACATAGCGAAAACTAGAACTGCTTGGGCTGAGCTACTCGGCGTGGAAGAACCACCGATTATTGAGACTGAAGGGAGGGAGTCGAGCCACATGACCTTCAGGGGCAAGCCTTCTGAGGGGAGGGCTAAACTCGCCTTCTTCAGACTGGAAAACATAGCCATCGAGCTCATAGAGCCAATTGGCGGCCCAAGCACATGGCAAGATTTCCTAGAGAAACATGGCGATGGAGTGCATCACATAGCCTTCAACGCAGATAACCTTGAAGAAACGCTGGAGAAGTGCAAGGGGATGAGGATCGAGGTTGAGCAGAGAGGAGACTACAAGGGAGGAAGTTACACTTACGCAGATTCGAGACATAAACTTGGCGCCACTATAGAGCTACTGCACAGCCACGGCTAGGATGTTGTTAGAGCCAAAATTGTGTTGAGGAAAGACCCATGGAATACTTCTCAACCGAAAAGATGGGGAGGGTCTTCGTGTTAAGCTTAGACCCTGGTGATTACGTGCTGGAAAGCATAGTAGACCTAGTGGAAAAAGAGAATGTGAAGGATGCGGTGGTGGTTTCCGCTGTCGGCACTTTGGACCAATATAGGGCGCACTTGGTCATGACCACCGGTTATCCGCCAGAAAACCGCTTCGAACACTGGAAAGACAAGCCGCTTGAGTTAGCTTTGGTAAGCGGCGTCATAGCCAACGGTGACCCCCACCTTCATATTGTAGTGTCGAACTCAGAGAAAGCCTACGCAGGGCATCTGGAGAAAGGATGCCGTGTGCTCTATCTAGCAGAGATAGTGATCATAGAACTCAAGTCGATAGAGTTGAAAAGGGCTCCCGACGCCAGACACATTTCAAGGCTTGCGACCGGTGAATCCTGAGCCTCCTTGATTCTCTCTTATGCTTGCAAATCGTTCTTCAACTGAAGAAATCGAAGCCCTGGCAGGCCTCATTACAAAGGCTAATCAGAACATTGTATACCCAAAAGCCCTTAGCCAAAAATGTAATATCAGTGTGAGGATATTCCTCAAAGTAGTCGATGAATACTGAGCACGGGTGAACTGGAAAAATTGAAGACCTTCGTGCGAAAGCTTCTAAAGAAGATTCGCGCGGAAAAACCTGAGCCGGATGCTGAACGCTTAATAAAAGCCCTCTCAAGGTCAGGAACGCCCGATCGAGTGCCATTCATGGAGCTCTTTGCAGACGGTGAGGTGATGGCGGCGGTCCTTGGAAGAAATCTTGACTATTTCAGCAACGTTCCGCGAAGCCGGAAAGAGTGGGAGAATCAGAGGCTTTCGCTGATTGAGTTCTATGAAACCTTGGGCTACGACTATGTACGTGCAGATACACAAAATTACGAGGCAACAGTGAAGGCTTACATAAGAGATGCGAAAACCCTAGCTCCGGGCGATGTCGGTTCACGAGCCTACATGTACAGGATTATGGATATCGCGCCTGAATTAAACCGCGGCGAGAGGATCTGGGCCAACGAGAGCACAGGTGTGATCGGTAATTGGGACGACTTCAAGGCTTATCCCTGGGAGGACCCTGAGGCAATAGCTGAAGAGGGAAACGCAGGGCTGGAATGGGTCTGTGACCATGTTCCTCCAGGCATGGGCGTTGTAACGGGCGCAGGAACAGTATTGGAGCCTGTGATGTGGCTGATGGGAATAAAGAACTTCTACGTTAGCCTCTACAAGCAACCAGACCTTGTCGATGCTATGTTCAAAAAGATAGGCGAGCTGAACATCGCCCGCTTCAAGATCGCAGCTGGGACAAGCCGAAAGATCGTTGCCTTATGGGGGTCGGATGACTGGGGTTACCGGGACGGGCTGATGATCTCTCCGGCCATGATGAGGCGATGGGTCTTTCCAATTCATAGGAAGATGGCGGAGATTGCCCATTCGAGAGACTCCCTTTACATTCTGCACTCCTGCGGTGATCTGAGGATCATAATGGACGACATAATAGATGACATTAAGGTAGATGCAAAGCACTCTTTCGAGGACACCTATCTTCCCGTCACCGAGGCGAAGAGGCTGTACGGTCACCGCATCGGCTTGATCGGCGGCATCGACATGGATGTTCTGGCTAGACGAGGCGTTGAAGAAGTCAGAGAATACATCAGCCTTGTTCTTGGAAAATGTAAACCCGGTGGCGGGTACTGTTTGGGAAGCGGAAACACCATCGCGAACTATGTCCTACTTGAAAACTACTTGACTATGCTCGAGGTGGGGCTCGAAGAAGGTTGGTATAACTAGGGAATCCTGCCAGCTTTTAGGTAGTTGAAACAGAAAATTCAGCATGATGGACAAAGCCGAATATGGAGAAAGAAGACTCAGAGCATCTTTCTGAAGACATCAAGATTCTAGTTGATCTTCTCGGTAAACCGGAAAAGGGCGAGCTAAATTTCGACGGCCAAGAAAAGAGGCTCACACGTCTAGATGTCCTCAGGCGACTGAAACACCTAGAAGAAAAAGGCGTCCTCAAGACTCCGAGCGAACGATGTGGTTTCAACCTCCACATTCACACAAACGAGTCCTTCAGCGTTTTTAATTCACCGACAGAGGCGGCTTGGGAGGGTTACATGGCGGGGTTAGAAGTGTTAGGGATAAACGATCATTACACGATAGAGGGCCACAGAGAGTTTCAAGAAGCCTGTAAGATACTGGGCTTAAAGGCGGTCTTCAATATAGAGGCTATGGCAATGTCTGAGGAGGCAAAGAATAACGGTGAAAGATACAACGACCCTAAGAACCCCGGTAGGGCATATCTTTGTGGAAAGGGGGTTGTACACGACCTCGAATCAGGCTCCCCAAGCGGGAAACTTCTGATGACCATGAGAGTGGCCTTCAGAAGAAGGTGCGAAGAGATGACAGAAAAAATGAATACATTGCTAAAAGAGGTTGATCTTTCGATAGGCTTGTCGTTTGACGATGTATTGAGGCTTACGCCTCGCGGAAATGTGACCGAGAGGCATATCGCGCAGGCTGTCACAGAGCTTGTGAACCGTATGTTCCCCGAACCCGAGAACCGTAGAAGGTTTCTGACGACGCTCGTCGGAAGCTTCGGTGAAAAGGAACTTTCGAGCGAGGACCTTTTTCAGGATCTCATAAGGGATAAGCTGTTGAAAGCGGGCGGACCCGCATATGTTGAGGAGCCTCCGGAAGCCTTCCCCGACATCCACAAAATCGTCCAACTCTTCAGAGACTACGGCGCAATACCGACCTATCCTGTTCTAGGTAATCCCGTTACTGAGAGGGAAAGGGATCTCGACTCATTGTTTGACGAACTTGAGCGGTATGGGATTTTTGCCGTAGAGGTGATCCCGAAGAGGAACACGCGGAAAAGGCTTCGGGAAATTCTTAAGGTTGCCAAAAAGCACGGGTTCCCAGTCTTCAGCGGTACAGAGCATAACACTAAGACGCTTGAACCGCTTCTCGACAATTTTTCGAAAGACCCTCGGTTTCAGCCTATCTTCAGACAAGGTGCCTACCTCATACTTGGCCACCAATTTCTTTCGACATACGCCCAGAAAGGTTATGTGGACTCTGCAGGTGAACTTACCATCAAAGATAGGAAGATGGGCGTGTCATTCTTCTCCTTCACCGGAACACTAGTGTGGCCTGAAGACGTATTAGGATGGCTGACTAAGATCGGCAGAAAGCGAGCCTTCAAAGTTATATTGGGACTTTACTCCTGCCTAAGCCACGTAAGAGCTCGCGAGCTGAGGGTCAAGCCTGGACTCAGAATTCCAGATGGGTTACTACAGAGGATTCATATGGAGGGTGATCGCGTGGTATTTGCTGACAAGAAGGTCAGAAAAGAGTTTAGAGATGTAGTTAAGAGATTCGTTACTTTGGCTTGACTGGACCGAGCTTCTTGGTGTTTCGGTGCATGGAATCTCCTTAACGAACTTTCATGGTCTCTTTGCCATGAATGGAGGCGACATTCATATATACTCCTATCAAGTGCAATGAAAAGTATTGGTTCACTGTGGTGAATATGAAAATGTTGTTTGAGAACCTGACCAGCCCGGACGTGAAAGAGGCTGCTGAGAGAGGTTTTGTGGCAATATTACCCGTGGGTTCCATTGAGGTTCACGGTCCTCACATGCCGACGGGGACAGACTCGTTAATAGTCTATAGTGTGGCGAAGATGGCGGCGGAAAAGGAAGAGGCAGTTGTTCTACCACCGCTCTGCTATGCTTATGTTCCAGAAAACAGGCATTTCCCGGGAACAGTCTCGTTGACTGCGAAGACTTTGCTGATGGTTCTGGAAGAGGCTTGCGATGAGATTGCGAGGAACGGTTTCAAGAAAATTTTAATACTGAACGGCCATGGGGGAAACAATGAGATACTCAGAGTATTCCTCAGAGATAGCCTAACTAAAAAGAGAGACTACACGTTGTATGCAATGATAAATCCTTGGGCGCCCCTTACAGAACTGGTTAGTGAGCTGACCGGAGGCAGAAACGTGGGTCACGCATGTGAAGTGGAGACAAGCGTTGGTCTCTTCTTCTTCGAAGACCTGATTAAGATGGAAAGGGTTAAGCATGAAGCTAAGGTGGGAAGTACACAATTGCCACACGGCATCGAAACTCCAGTTGACTGGCAAGCCCATGCGGTTGAGCTTTACTTAGGAGACCCAAGGTACGCAACTAAAGAGAAAGGCAAAATGTTTGTTGAAAAGTTTATTGAGTTCTTGGTTAATGCATTGAGGAAAATAAAGCAGGAAAGCCATGTCCCAAGTATCCTCGACGATTTCTACCGGAGGGCCTACAGAGAATAGTACTCTATTTAGACTATTGTAGATCTGAACCTTTCAAGCCTTTTTTCCCTGCCCACTTTAGAGACGAGTAAGCTTTATAGGCTCTTCTGAAACGAGGAGCTAACTGTAAAGCCACCTTTCCCCCCAAATCTAGTGGTAAGGTCTCTCATTTTTTATATTTCTCATAAACGTAATGGATCCTTTTGGGTCTTTCATGATATTTACAAGTACTCTCTTTCTCAATTCAGAGCAAGCAACAAAAATAAGTCGATTTCAACAAGGCTTTGCTAGTATTTTCTGTTCTTTCCATTCTTCTCTGAGATGACTATACATGAGGCTGTCTGCCCATTTTCCTCTTAGGTTGTGACATGGTGAAGCAAGGGCAGACACTGGATCAGCAAAGGATTTATCAAAAGATGCAATTGAAGTTGAGATGATGAAGAAAAGAGACAAGATCGGGTTGATTATCATCCTAGCTTTAATTGCTGCCTTCGCAGGATGGTATTATTTTTTGAATGTTCAACCGGCAGTTTCAGATTCTGAGTTTGGCATCTATCTTCTGAAGAATGACGAACTGATCATATCGGATGAGGACATCATATGGTATTACAA